>VOFH01000671.1_pt1:0-202500 | contig 290001 bp, 372 predicted proteins | sample 5384091 | NCBI WGS metagenome assembly VOFH01 (sample SAMN12384727, study PRJNA508395) | human gut metagenome | isolation source: healthy gut G | host: Homo sapiens
CGGATAATGATATATCAACCAAACAGATCCGGCAGTGGGTAAAGGAAGAAAGATTGATTCTTTCCTCGGCTACGGAAGCAGGGATTGTATGTGAAAAATGTGGCAAACCGATCCGCACGGGACGCTTTTGTGATAAATGCAAGGAAAGAATGGCAAACGAATTTCAGAATGCCTATCAGAAACCGGAACCTAAGATGGAAGACTTACGCTCTACCAGAGACAGGGACCGTATGAGATATTTAAAAATGAATAGTGGACAAATAACCAGACCCCGGATATTTCCGGGGCTTTTTTCATGGAAACGGGCGATTGGAAAACAGACTTTGAAAAAAGAACTATCTATGGTATAATAGCAAATAATGCATCATTGTGTCCAAATTCCGGGATGCGTTCGAGACAGGAGTTATCTATGATCAGTGAAGAACGGGTAAAAAAAGAATTATATCATCTTGCAGCATTTGATGAATATGAAAATAAAAAATATCATCAGGCGGGAGAATATACGATGTGGGACTATGTAGGAAAAGAAATTGTAAAAAGTTTCTTTTCGGGAACCATCGCATTTATTCTTCTGATCGTGTTCTGGGGACTCGGGGATATTGATACAATTACGAAATGGATCAATCGCGTGGATCTTACGACGTTCGTCCCGAAACTTATTGTTGCATATGCCGGATTTATGATCGTGTATCTTCTGATTACCGCACTGATCTATTGTGCACGGTATGCAAAAGGCTATCGCAAGATGAAAGCATATGGAAATCATCTGAAGAGAGCGCGCAGATTACTGCGGGAAGAAAAATAAAGGATGGGGCATAACAGGGAGGATTTATGACGAAGTTGTTGGAAATAAAGGATCAGCTGATCCGGTTTTACAGTAAATATGAAACATATCTGTATCCGATCGTAAAATTTGCCGTTGCACTGGCTCTTTTACCGTGATCAATACCAATATCGGATTCATGGAGAAAATCAGCCGGTTTCCGGTGGCGTTACTGCTGGCGCTTGTCTGTGCCATTCTGCCGACTGGTGCCATATTATGGATTGGCGCAATTGTGGTGCTTGCAGATATGTATGCGCTTTCCATGGAAGTAGCACTTACCGCACTGATTTTGTTTGCGATTCTGTTCTTTGTATATTTTCGTTTCGCACCGAAAGACGGACTGACGGTTGTGCTTACACCGCTGTGCTTTAAACTGCATATTCCGTATGTGATGCCGGTTGGCAGCAGCCTGCTGCGCAGTGCATATTCCGTGATCGGAGTGGTATGCGGTACGGTTGTCTATTATTTTCTGGACGGAATTCACCGGAATGCAGGAGCACTGATGAGTGCGGCAAATGCAGATGAGGAACAGTCTTCTTCCAAATTTGATATTTCGGTGGGGCAGTTTCTGGGAAATAAAGAAATGTATCTGGTAATCGTTATCTTTGTGATTACTGCCATTGTAGTTTATCTGGTACGCCGGATGGAAGTGGATAATGCCTGGACACTGGCAATTATTTCCGGTGCGCTTATTCAGATTGCCGGATTATTTGTAGGTTATATTGTTCTTGGAGTTACAGGAAAGACATTATGGCTGATAGCCGGCAATATTATTTCCCTGCTTATTGCATTTATCCTTCAGTTTCTGTTTATGAATCTGGATTATGCGCGGACCGAACGGGTGCAGTTTGAGGATGATGATTACTATTATTATGTCAAGGCTGTGCCGAAGAAAACGGTCGCTGTCCGTGAGGTTACGGTAAAACATTTCGGAAATACCGCAAGCATGGGAAAGCGGATTGACCATAGCAGATCCGTGCTGTCTCCGGAAGAGGAAGAGAACAGCCGGAAGGTTATTGCGAAAGAACTGGACATTGATGAGGATTTACTCAAATAAGGGGAACGAAGCATCAAATAATGAAATGAAATGAAGAAAAGAGGAGCCAGATGCAAAATTTTCTGGGAACATTAAGCCAATTTTATGACAATGCAACAGGATTGTTCGGTATGCCGGATATCTCTTTTTCCTTTGTGGATATCGTGGAAATACTGATCATTTCCTTCCTGTTTTATCATATTCTGCTTTGGATTAAAAATACGCGTGCGTGGAATCTGTTCAAAGGAATCATCGTGATTCTGCTGTTTGTACTCGTTGCAGCAATCTTTCAGATGAATACCATCCTCTGGCTGGCAGAAAATACGTTGAGTGTCGGACTGACGGCCCTGGTGATTATTTTCCAGCCGGAACTTCGGAAGGCACTTGAGAATCTTGGCGGAAAAAATGTTTTGGGAAAGTTATTTGACTTTGGAAAAGTAGAGGAAAATAAATTTTCCGCCCACACAATTGACGAACTGATCAAGGCTTGTTATGCCATGGGGAAAGTAAAAACCGGTGCCCTGATCGTAATAGAAGATGAAATCCTGTTAAATGAATATGTGAGAACAGGAATTGATATTGATGCAATTATCAGCAGCCAGCTGTTAATTAATATATTTGAAAAAAATACTCCGCTTCATGACGGAGCTGTTATTGTACGTGGAGACCGTGTGGTTTCCGCGACCTGTTATCTGCCATTGTCGGACAGTATGACACTGAGCAAAGATCTGGGAACCAGACACCGTGCAGCTGTAGGAATCAGTGAAGTGAGCGATTCACTGACGATCGTAGTTTCGGAGGAAACCGGTAAGGTATCAATCGCTATGCGGGGACAGATTTACCGGAATGTCAATGCGGATTTTCTGAGAGGCAAATTAAAGTATCTGCAGAACAGAAATCAACAGGTGACCAAACTGAGACTGCTGAAAAGGAGGTTTAAGAATGGGAAAGAAGCTTCTAAAAACCTTGGTGAATAATCTGGGCTTTAAAATTCTGGCTGTAGTTCTTGCATTTATCTTATGGCTGGTTGTATATAATATTGATGATCCGAAAAAATCAAAAACATTTACAACAAATGTAACGGTAGAAAATGCGTCCGCAGTTACAGATATGAACAAGTGCTATGAAGTGCTGGACGGAACCAACACGGTTACCTTTACTGTGACCGGAAAACGCAGTGAACTTGAAAAACTTGATGACACCGATTTCTCTGCGGTGGCAGATATGAACCGTCTGATCATAAATGACAGGGGAATAAGGCAAGTGTTCCGATCGAGATCAGTGCTAAGCGGACGTATACATCCGTGAGCATTAACAATAAAAACAAATATATGGAACTTTCTCTGGAAGATCTCATGAGCAGAAGATTTATGATTTCTGCGGACACCAGCGGAAAAGTGGCAGCGGGATATGCCCTCGGAGAAGTTTCCGTGACAAACCCGAATGTTTTGAACGTGTCGGACCGGCATCTATTGTGAAAAAAGTAGATAAGGTTGTGGCTACGATTGATGTGGATGGAATGTCATCGAATCTGACGGATAATGTGATTCCGGTTCTCTATGATTCGGATGGAAATGAAGTGGATACCACCCAGCTGAAGCTGAGCAATACGACGGTGACGATTTCGGCAAAAATCCTGAGTGTAAAGGAAGTACCGCTTGTATTTTCGACAACAGGAACCCCATACGGGGAATATCGTGTAGTGGAGATCAGCAGCACACCGGATACTGTGAAACTGAAAGGGGCATCCAATGTACTCAATCCGCTTGTTTCACTTGAAATTCCGGCAAACGTAATCAATGTGAGCGGGGCAAGGGAAGATGTAAAGACAACGATTGATATTTCCGAATATCTGCCGGACGGCGTGGAACTGGTAGATTCTTCTGCGGCATCCGTTACGGTAACCGTCAGAATTGAAGCGTATGCGTCCAGAACCTATCATCTGCAGACATCTGATATCAGGGTGAACAGTCTGCCGGACGGCCTGAACTTATCTTTTGATAAGGCACAGGTTTCTGTGACGATCAGTGGGCTGCAGGATGATCTGAATAAGCTGAATGCATCGGAGCTGGCAGCATCCATTGATGCCTCCCAGCTGAGCGAGGGAACGCATCAGGTGGAACTTTCACTGAAACTGGATGAAGATCATTATGCATATCAGCCGATTACTGTCAGCGTTACCGTGAAAGCGAAGAATACACAGGACGGAGATACTTCGACAGACAGCGGTGAGGATACCGGCGAATAGTAAAGTATATAAAGGAGTTATAATTATTATGGCAAGAATGTTTGGAACCGATGGAGTCAGAGGAGTTGCGGGGACAGAGCTTACAATTGAACTTGCAATGAAGCTCGGTCAGGCGGGCGCTTATGTTTTAACAAAGGAACAGTCCCACCAGCCGACAATCATCATTGGATGTGATACAAGAATTTCCGGAGGAATGCTTGCAAATGCATTGATGGCAGGAATTTGTTCAGTCGGAGCAAATGCTATTTTTGTGGGAGTTGCCCCGACACCTGCAATTGCATATCTTACAAGGAACATAAAGTAGATGCAGGGGTTGTGATTTCTGCTTCCCATAATCCGATGGAATTTAACGGAATCAAATTTTTTAATGGAGATGGATATAAATTATCCGATCAGCTGGAGGACGAAATCGAGGCATTGATCCGGAATGATATGGAAGACGTTGTTTTTCCGATCGGACCGGGAATCGGCAGGGTTGAGTATCGGTTTGATATTGTGGATGAGTATATTGCGTTTGAGAAAAAGACGGTTCCGGTAGATCTGTCTGCGTTGAAGATCGTTGTGGACTGTGCAGAAGGCGCGAGTTCCTATACTTCGGTTAAGACGCTGAAAGATCTGGGGGCAAATCTGATCGCTATTCATACCAATCCGGATGGAACGAACATTAATTCAATTGCGGTTCTACCCATATGGACGAACTGTGTGCAAGAGTTGTTTCCGACACGGCAGATATCGGTATTGCATTTGACGGCGATGCGGATCGTATGCTTGCGGTCGATGAAAAGGGCAATCTGGTAGATGGAGATCAGATCATGGCGATTTGCGGAAATTTCCTGAAAGAAAACGGAAAACTTGCAAAGGACACCATTGTTGTCACCGTGATGACGAATCTGGGATTTACTCTGATGGGAGAAAAAGAGGGAATCCACGTAGAGAAAACAAAAGTCGGAGACCGGTATGTTCTGGAGAACATGCGGGAACACGGATACAATCTCGGAGGAGAGCAGTCCGGTCATGTGATTTTTCTGGATGACAACACAACCGGAGACGGACTTCTTTCCGCATTACACTTATTGCAGGTGATGGTGGAAACCAAAAAGAAATTATCAGAACTTGCACAGATCATGGAGGTGCTGCCACAGGCATTGGTCAATGCAAAAGTGCCGAACCATAAAAAAGAAAGTTACATGGAATATTCAGAAATTGCAGAGGCAATCGGTGAACTGGAGAAAAAATTTGCCGGAGAAGGAAGGGTTCTAATCCGTCCATCTGGTACAGAACCATTGGTTCGATGATCGAAGGCAAAAATCAGGAAGTGATTCAGCAGGAAGCAAAGCAGTTAGCTGATCTGATTACCAAAGTTATGTTATAAGGAGGCGTTCTTATGGTATCCCAAAAAGTAAAAATTATTAATCCTACAGGACTGCACTTACGTCCGGCAGGAAATTTATGCAAAGAGGCAATGAAATATAATAGCAAGATTACATTCGAGTACAGCGGAAATACAGCAAATGCCAAAAGTGTGCTCAGCGTCCTGGGTGCATGCATCAAATCCGGAGATGAGATTACACTTATCTGTGACGGAGAAGATGAACAGGGAGCACTTCGGGAACTGGTCGCTTATGTGGAAAGCGGACTGGGAGAATAAAATTTTTGCGGGGTACAACCGGAAAACTACATGTTAGAGGAAAGTTTTAATGAAAGATAAATACAAGCATTTATTGAATTTTACGGCGAATATCATATCGCTTGCGGTGGAAGCGGCTATGTTCGGATGGGTATGGTATATGCTCTATATTCCGATGCTGGATAAAGCGAATACTTTTTTCAACAGAGGTAACTGGGCAGTGATTGGTATGTATGTACTCTTTGTGTTCTTTTTCACGAAGATATTTGGAGGATACCGGATCGGATATATGCGGATTTCGGATATTATATTATCCCAGATATTGGCAGTGATTCTTGCGATGATTGTTGCATATTTTGAGATCTGTCTGGTAGCCAACGATTATCTGCCACCACAGCCATTGCTTCTGATGACGGTAACAGAGATTATATTTATCGTTCCGTGGGTCGTACTGGTGCGAAAGGCATATACGCGTCTGTATCCGCCGCGCCAGATGCTCGTGATATATGGAAATTATTCGCCGGATGATTTGATTGCAAAGATCAATACCAGAAAGGACAAGTATAATATCTGTGCAGCGGAAAGTTACCGGATAGGTTATGAAAAGCTGTATCCGATGATTCAGAAATATAATGCGGTGGTTCTGTGTGACCTGCCATCGGAAGTACGCAACCAGATTATGAAATACTGTTATCAGGAATCTATCCGCACATATGTTACACCAAAGATTTCAGATATTCTGTTTCGTGGAGCGGATGATATTCATTTGTTTGATACACCGCTGTATCTGTCCCGGAATCAGGGGCTTGGCATTGTAGATCTGTTTGTAAAACGACTGATGGATATTGTGATTTCCCTGATCGGTATTGTAATTGCTTCTCCATTTATGATTGTGATTGCACTTTGCATTAAATTATATGATCACGGTCCGGTATTGTACAAGCAGGAGCGGCTGACAAAAGACGGAGAGCCGTTTATGATCTACAAGTTCCGCAGCATGACCACACATTCCGAGGATGCGGGAGCACGTCTTGCCGCAAAAGAAGATGCACGAATTACGCCGGTCGGTCGTGTGATCCGGCCATTCATTTTGACGAGCTGCCACAGCTGTTTAATATTTTAAAGGGTGAGATGTCTGTTGTGGGACCCCGCCCGGAGCGTCAGATTATTGCGGATCAGTATACGGAAGAAATTCCGGAATTCGTACTCCGGCTGAAAGTAAAAGCGGGACTGACCGGGTATGCACAGGTATATGGAAAGTATAATACAACCCCATATGATAAACTGAAACTTGATCTGACGTATATCGAAAATTATTCGGTCTGGATGGACATAAAAATTTTGTTCCTGACATTTAAGATTCTGTTCCAGAAAGAAAACACGGAAGGTGTGGATCAGGATCAGACAACTGCAATCAAATAAGACGCCAAAGGAGACGGTGATGAGCGACATTAAAATCAGCATCATTATGCCGGTGTATAAAGTAGAAGAATATGTGGGAAAGGCCATAGAGAGTATTCTCGCACAGACCTTTACCGAGTTTGAATTTTTGATCGTTGATGATGGAACGCCGGACAGAAGCGGAGAAATCTGTGACCGGTATGCGAAAAAAAGATCACAGAATCCGGGTGATTCATAAAGAAAACGGAGGCGCACCAAGCGCGAGAAACACAGCCATTGATATCGCACAGGGAAAATATGTTTATTTTCTGGATTCGGATGACTGGGCAGAACCACAGATGCTTGCGGATATGTACGAACTTGCCGAGAAGCATCAGGCACAGCTTGTGGTCTGTGGATTTTATATTGACACTTACTGCGGACAGAATCATTTGTCAGAAAAAATCTGTGTGGACGACAGGGTGTTTACCGATGCAAAAAATTTTCGGGAAGAGGCATACCGGTATTTTGATCGAAACATGCTGTATACACCGTGGAATAAATTGTACCGCATGGATGTGATCCGGCAATACGGACTGTATTTTCCAAAAACACTGTGGGATGATTTCCCGTTTAATCTGAGTTATCTGGATCATGTGGAATCGGTTGTAGTTTCTACAAATGCCTACTATCATTTCATACGTGCACGCGCAGAGTCGGAGACCGCAGCGTATCGTGCTGACATGTACGAAAAGAGAGAGGAAGAACAGGGCTGGATGGAAGAACTGTTTCGCAGCTGGGGTGTGACCAATGCGGCAACGCAGGAGATGGTTGCCAGAAGATATATTGAGCGCATGGTGGGATGCATTGCAAATGTAACAAGTTCGAAATGTACCCTTTCCGGGAAAGAACAGCGGGCAGAGATCAGAAAGATGCTGCACAATCCGAGGGTAGACAAGGCACTGGCACTGGCAAAACCACGGTCGGGATATATGAAGGTTATGCTATTGCCTATCCGGTGGAAAAATGTTACACTTGCTTGGACGGAATCAAGCGTCATCACTTTTTGTGAAACAACATAATGGAAAGTTATTTGCCAGAATGAAAGCGGGCAGATAGAGGTAGGTTGTGGCTATTTTACAAACAAACGATATTTTTAAAACGGAATTATCGGAAGGACAGCACCGCCTGTCACCGGAGGAGATTCATAAGGTGCAGCAGGTTGTCTATGGTATTACGATAGATATTACGGAATTGTGCAGTGAATTAAATATTCCCTATATGCTTACGGGGGAACCGCTCTTGGAGCCGTCCGGCATGGAGGATTTATTCCCTGGGATGATGACGTGGATATGGTTGTCGAGAGAAAATATATTGAACGTCTGCTTGATGCGATTGAACAGAGGTATCCGGGCCGGTATTTTGTAGAGGCACCGCTTCGGACACCGGGGTATCTGAGTTCTTTTATTCAGATTCACCGGAAAAACACAGTGTGTCGGGAATATTTAGAGATCCCGGAAGAACGATGTGGAATTAAAATTGATATTTTTGTGGTGGAAAACACCTATGACAATGCCTTTTTGCGCCGTTTGCACGGTATGCGGGTAGAGGCAGGATTATTGCTGCTTTCCTGTTATCGGATGTATTTATGGAGAAATGAATTTTATAAGTTGTCCCGGGGCAATAAAAAGGCAGCCACCATGATACATCTGAAAAGTTTTATCGGGCGGCTGATTGCACCGACCGGGAAATTTTGGTATGCTCATGTACAGCGGCTGATGCAATGTGCAGCAATGACCAGTCAGAATACATTGTTGTACCATCAGGGAGAAAGCATTTTTTGGCGAACTGAAATTGCGAAGTGATTTTTTATGTGCGCAAAAGCGGAAATTTGAGGATCACGAATTTCTTTTTTCCCAAAAACATTGACTGGTATTTGTCCTATATGTATGGAAATTATATGGAAATTCCGCCGGAGGATAAGCGGGAATATCATGTTGTTTATCAGCTGAAAATATAGACAGATTGAAACAAGCAAGAGGAAGAATGATTTATGAAGAAGAGAATAGATACGTTTTGGCGTTATCGGAATTTATTATTTGAATTAGTAAAAAAAGGAATTAAGTTAAAATACAGAAGATCTTACCTGGGAATTATCTGTCCCTTCTGGAGCCGGTTATGACAACAATCGTACTTACCATTGTGTTTGGAACACTCTATGGTAATAAAGATCACACATTTCCACTGTATATTCTATCGGGACGTCTTCTTTATTCCTATTTTGCACAGGGCACGAAAGTGTCACTGAAATCGATCCGACAAAATTCGGCCATGATAAAGAAAGTGTATGTGCCGAAGTATCTGTATCCGTTATCATCCGTACTTTATAATTTTATTATATTTTTAATTTCGCTGATTGTATTAGTGCTTCTCGGCATTTTTACAGGAAATTATCCGACGCTGCACTGGCTTTTGATTGTTTTTCCTTTACTGGTACTTCTGATCATGACGTTTGGTGTGGGAATGATTCTGGCTACGATTGGCGTGTTCTTCCGTGATATGGAGTATTTGTGGGAAGTTGCGCTGATGATTGTTATGTATACCTGCGCAATCTTCTACTATCCGGAGCGATTATTAAAGAGTGGGTATTCGTGGGTGCTTACGGTGAATCCGGTATATAATGTCATTATTAATGTAAGAAATATTATTTTCCATGAGGCGTTTAACTGGGGGTGCATGACATATGCATGTGTGTTTGCGTTAGTCTCTGTAGTGGTTGGAGTGATCGTATTTCATAAAAATCAGGATAAATTTATTTTATATATTTAGTAACAATATGCTTGAGTATAAGGAGTATTAAAACAATGGCAGAGACAGTGTTGCGTGTGGAACATGTTGGCATGCGGTTTAATCTGAGTAAAGAAAGAGTGGACAGCCTGAAAGATTATATTTTAAAATCTATTACCAGACAGATGAAATTTGATGAATTCTGGGCATTAAAAGATATTAATTTTACGTTGGAAAAAAGGAGAACGTATTGGTATTCTTGGAACAAACGGAGCAGGAAAGAGTACTCTTTTGAAGGTAATTGCCGGGGTATTTAAGCCAACGGAGGGAAGCGTAGTCCACAAAGGAAAGATTGTTCCACTTTTGGAACTGGGAGCCGGATTTGACAAAGAATATACCGGCCGTGAGAATATTTATCTTTATGGAGCTGTTCTTGGATATTCCAAAGAATTTATAGACAGTAAATTTGACGAGATTGTAAAATTTTCAGGCTTGAAGAAATTCCTGGATGTTCCCCTGAAAAATTATTCCTCGGGAATGAAAAGCCGGCTGGGCTTTTCCATTGCGACCATTGTGGAGCCGGAAATTCTGATTCTGGATGAGGTTTTGTCTGTAGGAGATGCCAAATTCCGGAAAAAGAGTGAGAAGAAGATTCTTTCCATGATGGACAAAGGTGTGACGGTACTTTTTGTATCGCACAGTCTTGAGCAGGTAAAAAGAATCTGCACGAAAGCAATGATTCTGGAAAATGGTTCGATTCGAAGTATTGGAGATATTGATACTGTTTCGGCAGAATACGAAGAAATGATCAGTGGGGATTAGAAAGGATAAAATTATGATTTATGGAGCAATGTTAGCAGGCGGTGTAGGCAGCAGAATGAAAAGTGCGGTGATTCCGAAGCAGTTTCTTGAAGTGGAAGGAAAGCCGATCATCATTTACACCCTTCAGAATATGCTGAAGGTAGACCGCTTTGATTATATTTATATCGACACACACAAGGATTATCTGGCGTATATGAAAGAAATGGTTCAAAAATATACAGATAAGCCGGAAAAAGTCCGGATTATCGAGGGCGGAAAGGAACGCATGGACAGTATCCATAATGTGACTGATGCCATTTTAAAGGACGAAGGGGTACATGAGGATGATGTGATTGTGATCCATGATGCGGTACGTCCCCTCGTGACAGAAAAAAATTTTAAATGACAGTATTGATGCGGCAGGAACTTATGGCGCGTGTGTATGTGGGTTACCGGCAGTAGATACTATGCTTTATTCGGAAGATGGCAAAGTAGTGACAACGATTCCAGAGCGCTCTAAACTGTTTAACGGACAGGCTCCGGACAGTTTCTCTTTGCCACGGTTTTTGGAGATGCAGGCAAATCTGACAGAGGAACAGCGGGAAGTGATTACGGGAACTTCCCAGATCTGCACCATGAATAATCAGCCGATTTATATTATAGAGGGAGATCCTCTGAATTTTAAGTTGACAACCGATGGGGATCTGTTGATTTTTAAATCGATCATTGATGATCAGACGGTATAGGTTGAAAGGAGATAGTAATGAAATCATTAATAGAAATTCCAAAGACAATGAAGGCACTGGTTCTGCATGAGATCGGAAAGCTTACACTTGATGAGGTTCCGGTAGAGCCGCTTCGTCCGGGTACGGTTCTGGTAAAGATTAAAGCATGTGGGATCTGTTCTTCGGACGTGGAGCGCGTGTTTATCAACGGAACTTATCATTTCCCGACAATTCCGGGACATGAGTTTTCCGGACAGATCGTTGCCGTTGGAGATGACGTGGATGAGAGTCTGCTGGGAAGAAGAACCTGTGTATTCCCGATGCTCCCATGTTTTGAGTGTCCTTCCTGCAAAAAGCAGCAGTATGCCCAGTGCAGCCATTATGATTATTTTGGTTCACGCAGGGATGGCGGATATGCAGAATATCTGGTTGTTCCGACCTGGAATCTGGTGTTGTTTGACGATGATCTGTCTTATGATGTGGCAGCAATGTGCGAACCGGCTGCGGTAGGAATTCATGCGAACGGACTTGCAAATGTGCAGAAAGGACAGTCGGTTCTTGTAATCGGAACCGGAATGATCGGTTATGTCTGCGCTGCATTTGCCAGTCAGATCACAGATAAAGTTATTATGTGTGGAAATTCTGCTGCAAAGCTTGAGCTGGCAAAGAAATACGGATGGGAAACCATTGCACTGGAAACAGACAATTTTGAAGAACGCATCAACGCACTGACCGATGGAGAAGGCGTGGATGTAGTTATGGAAGTTGTCGGTTCCAATCAGGCAATCTGCAATGCTGTGGCTGCAGCAGGACCGAATTCAACGATCGTTCTGGTTGGAAATCCAAAAGCGGATCTGACCATGGAAAAGAATTTATACTGGAAAATTTTAAGAAAATCCATTACTTTACGTGGGTATCCTGGAATTCCAGCTATAATGACAAACAGAATGACTGGAAGACAGCACTTGACCGGCTCAAAGGCGGAGAGTTTGATCAGCTGATCACACATCGCTTCCCGATGGAAGAATCGGAAGAAGCTTTCCGTGTGATGAGAGACAGAAATACATTCTCTACCAAAGTTATGTTTGTTATGGAATAAATACAGAAGTTAGAAATGGAGATACACAATGGAACTCGCGATATCCAAATTGACTGCCCGCAGGGTTATATATTATTTTGAAGGTTATGTAAAGGGAGAGAGACCGAAAGGTTTAAAATTTGTTTTTTATAATTATGATTTGAAGATTACCATAAAACCATCCGTATTTGAGTGGGATGGGGATACCTTCCGTATGATGCTTCATGTGGAGCAGGCAAATGAGAATAATCCGATTTCCAGTGGCGATTATTATCCGATTGCTGTGGATGGGAAGGGAAAGCAGTATCCATTGCAGGTGGCAAAAAGCATTATTGAAGAACGGGAACAGGCGGAGTGGAAAAATGATGTGGTCGTTAACAAGGGAAAAGGACATCATGTAATCTGTAAATCCTTAATGGATCTGGATACGGATGAACTTTTTATTCATGTTGATACCGTGCTCCCGAAACCGCGTAAAAATTATATTCGCAGAAAATGTGGGGAATTATATTATGGAGTGCGTAACGATTTAAAGGATTGCCCAGAAGCTTTTTGTGGTTGTTTTTAATATTTTCAACAAGTGCTGTAAAAAGCGTGGCAATAAGATTTTATTCTGTTCCGGATCACGTGCTGAAATTGGTGGAAATGAAGAATTTATTTACAACCGTATGCTTGAGCGTGGACTGGACAAAAATATAAGTTTGTATTGGATTTCAAACCTACGATCAATAAGACATACGGACCGTTTAAAATGATCCGGTTTATCTATCGTCTGGCGAGCAGTGATGTGATTTTACTGGACGATTATTATCCGGAAATTTATAAACCGACCTACGATAAGAATGTTAAGGTCATTCAGGTATGGCATGCCTGCGGAGCATTTAAGGCACTGGGACTTGAGCGTATGTCAAAGGCAGGAGCTCCGCCGATCAATACGTCGGTGCATAAATGTTATACCCATGTACCGGTCAGCTCCTATCATTCGGCACTGCATCATCAGGAAGCGTTTGGTATCGGTATCGATAAGTTTTATCCGGTCGGAATTCCAAGAACAGATATTTTCTTTGATGAGGATTACAAAAAAAACCTGTGAACGTGTATATGCGGAATTTCCGGGGGCAAAAGAAGCGAAGCGTGTGATTCTGTATGCGCCGACATTCCGTGGAAATAGCGCTGTGGATGCACATTTCCCGATGGAAAAACTGGATTTTGAAGAGTGGGGAGAATTATGTAAGAGGACAGATTCTTACCTCATAGTAAAGATGCATCCATTTGTACAGGAGAAAATCAATATTCCGGAAAAGTACAGAGACTGCATTGCGGATGCGGCACAGTATCGTGAAGTCAATGATATTTTATTCATTACAGATTTGCTGATTACCGACTATTCATCCATTATTTATGAATTCTCTCTGCTGAGAAGACCGATGCTGTTTTACGCATTTGATCAGATCATGTATGTTTCTACGAGAGATTTCTATGAGCCATATGAGGATATTGTACCGGGACGTATCATCAAGCGTTTTGATCAGCTGATGGAAGCTCTGGAGAAAGAAGAGTACGATAGCGACAAGATTGAATGGTTTATTAAAAAGAATTTCGCATACACAGACGGAAAATCAACGGATCGTGTGATTGATCTGATCGTAGGGGATGACAAAGAGATTAAAAAGTATTCGGCGGCATCCATGCAGGGAGCACTTGCGGCAGTAAGCAATAATTTCGGAATGAATGGAGAACATGTAGACAAGCGGTATCGCGATGATGACCGTTCTGTCGTGCAGAACCGCGGGGAAGCACAGGAAAAAGATTCCGAAAGTCAGAATAACGATAAATATTCAGAGTAAAAATGGAGGAAAATTTCGTGAGAGAAAAAGGAAAAATTGCGCATCTATTATGTGTTCGGGATTTGATCAGGTAATGGATTATGTACATGAATTTGAGAGAAATAATATTGAATTTTTACATGTGGATGTCATGGACGGTACGTTTGTCCCAAACCTTGCATATGGTCGGATTTTGTAAAAAGACTGCGTAAGAAAACAGATATTACACTGGACTGTCATCTGATGGTAGACCGTGCGGAAGATAAGCTGGACTGGTTTGATTTCCAGCCGGGAGAGCATGTGTCCCTGCACTATGAAGGAACCTGCCATATCCAGAAGTGCCTTGATTATCTTGCAAAGAAAGGGGTTAAGCCGGTGATTGCCATTAATCCGGGTACACCGATTCAGGTACTGGAGGAAATTGCAGATTATATTGCGGGAGTTTTGGTACTCCACGTTAATCCTGGATTTGCCGGACAGAAAATTGTGCCGCATACCATTGAGAAAGCAGCACGTATCCGTAAATATCTGGATGATCTGGGACATCCGGAGGTATATATTGAATCCGACGGAAACATTACCTGTGAGAATGCAGCAAAATTATACAAGAATGGTTCGGACATTTTTGTAGCAGGTACAAGCAGTATTTTCCGGGAGGGAGATATCGATGAACTGATTATGAGCTTAAGAAAGGCAATTGGGTGGTGAGAAAGGAGACGTAATGTCAAGAATTTATTATAGAGGAGGAATGTCTCCATTTGAGACATTTCCCCGGGATATATTTTGACGCATAATGTTATTGGAACCAATGTTGGTAATTTTTTATATTTAAATGGGGTATTGCGTTCATTGATGATCGACGACAATACAGTAATTCAGGCAAATTATTATAATACAAATTATTATAAACCTGAATATGTTAATGAAAACTTCGATTGTTTTGTCATTCCATTGGCTGATGCGTTCAGAGAGAATTTTGTGAATGAATTAAATGAATTAACTTCTTTTGTTAAAAAGTTAAAGATTCCATGTTATGTAATTGGCGTTGGGTTAAAGGAATATGAACCGGATTTTTCACAACCCAAACCACAGGATGAAGCTGTAAAGAAATTTGTTACAGCAGTACTTGAAAAATCAAATTGTATTGGGGTAAGAGGTGAATTAACCGGTAAATATTTGGAGACATTAGGTTTTGCAGAAGGACGCGATTTTATGGTGATAGGTTGTCCATCTATGTATATGAAGGGAAAACGATTGCATATACAAAATCCGAAATTAGATGTTAATTCTAAAGTATGTTTTAATTCAAATGTTGCAGCTTCTGTTCCTACTCGTAAGTTTATTAAATTAAAAATGAAGGAATTTGAAAACCATTATTTTATTGGACAAGTTGTAAATGAACTCAGAAGTATTTATTTAGGTGCTCCATATGAATATAAAATCGAATATAATTTCCGCAACGTTACAGATAAAATTTATCAGGATGGTCGATTGAGATTTTTTTGTAATGTACCTAAGTGGATGGAATTCCTGAATGATTCAGATTTGACTTTTGGATCAAGGTTACATGGAAATATTGCAGCCGTTTTAGCAGGGACTCCGGCATTGCTTGTGACGAAGGACTCAAGAACTAGGGAATTGGCAGAGTATCATCATTTAAATGCGATACATGAGAGTAAGCTGAATGAAAAACTGACATTGCAGGAACTTGTGGAACAGCAGGATTTTTCGCAGATTGAAAAATATCAGAAACAGAATTTCGACAGGTATGTTGCATTTTTGAAAAAGAATGATATCCCAAATATTTTTATGGACGGAGAAGATCCGCAGGAAACTGCATTTGACAGAAAAATAAAGCAGACGGATTTGCTGGAGGAATAGTTCCGGTTTCCCAATGTTCTCTGGAAGAAATTGCAGAAAGAAACAGAGATTACTATACAAATTTGGATGAAAAACTGGATAGATTATCGAAAAAATTAAATTTTACTTCGGATTTATTACAAAAGAGAGAATTAAAAATCAGAAAATTGCAACAGAACCCCTTAGCAAAAATCGTAAATAAGGTAAAAGGATTTTTGAAATGATGCAAGTATATATAATTAGGTGTTTGGTTTTATGAAAAGGTTATTGTGAAAGACTGATTTCCAGAGATTATTGACTGGCATTGATAAAAAATATAATTCATAAATGTAAAGCATACGGAATCACATTTGGAATGCAATCCAAAGGTAATGAAATCAGCAAAAATAAAATAAGCGGTTGCAAGAGTGGGAAGATAGGCATTGCAAAAGACAGTAATGTTACGTATGTGAAGTAATAAAAAGAGAGAATAGATGATGGTTCATTTGTTCTCTTTTAATATGTAAAATTTACAGTGATCTTTTTTAGTAAATATGGTATATTAAAAATGTTTTACTTGGATTTCACATAAATGAAAGGACGTATATTATGCGAAAGAAAGGCATTTGTTTTGGATTGATTCTGGCTTTATTACTTCCGTTTGTATTCACAACTGAAGTAAAGGCATCAGATAATACAGAACTTAATATTTATGCACTTTATCTTAATTCAGAAAAAAGGGGGATTCTACACTGTTAGAATCGAAAGGACATTATTTGTTGATTGATATTGGCGCAGACAATCACGCACCTGCAATCATTAAACAGCTACAGACATTGGGAGTTACTCATGTAGATGTGATGTTTAGCCATTTGCACACAGATCATACTGGAGGATGTTCTACGGATTTACAGGCTGGATTGAAGCAGTTTGCACTTTCCGGGATTACGATTGATACGTTATATCTGCCAGACCCTTCGCTGGCGGTTTTATCAAGAAGTTATCCATCCCGCTATGCAGCATTTCAAGCATTTATGAGCACACAGGGAACAGGAAGAATTGTATATCTGAATGTTGGGGATCAGGTCAATGTTGGTGATGCGACTGGAAAAGTTATTGGGCCAGTAAACACGAATGAGATTTCCCCATATGCTTATACCAGTATTACAAAAAGAAAAAGAACGTTTTATACGTTATGAAAATAATTGTTCACTTGCAGTTATTTTTACCTGTGGAAATACACGTTATTTTACAGCGGGAGATAGTTATTCTGATGAATCGGATCGGTTAGTCTCACGTTATGGTACGTCTTTAAAATGTGATATTATGAAAATGAATCATCATGGAATTGGAAGTGGAAATTCAGTGTCATTATTGGAGGCGGTACAGCCATCTTATGCTTTTATTCCGAACACTGGAGTTTCCGAGACAGATGCGAAGACGAATAAATGGCGTACAGGAACAGCGATTAAGCGCATGACATCTTATGGTCTTTGTTATTTGGTGGGAAATGAAGAGAAAACATTGATTTTCCATATTGAGAATGATAAGATTACACTATATCGCGGAGATACTGTAGAAACAGGTAAAAAAAATGACAGGATGGCAGTCATTATATGGAGCTGATGGTCTCTACCGTGACCACGATATGTATTATTTTGATAAAAATGGTTCATTGTCTACCGGGGTTAAAATGATAGGGAAACACTACTATTATTTTCGCAAAGGTGGACAGATGGATTATGGAACCTATAATTCAGCGGGAAATTACTCGGGATGGCATAGTTACAACGGAAAGAAACGTTATTTCAGATTGTCTGATGATGAAAATTATGCATATATGGATGTCGGCAGAAAGAAAATTGGAAGTGAAACCTATTATTTTGATAAAAATGGGTATAAATTAATTCGGATATTGTTGGTGATGATGAAAATGTTGAGGATGATATCTATCCGACACAGATAGGATCTGATTATTATTATTTAAATGAAGATGGAGCAATGACAGAGGATGACTGGATTAATATAGACGGGGAAGATTATTTCTTTGGGAAAAATGGAAAAATGTACCGTAACGGAGTGTATGCAATTGCAGGAGATAATTATCTGTTTGAAAGCGATGGAACTCTTGCTGTAGGGGATTCTCATACGGAACTTTATGATTTTAAGAATAGTACATATGCTGTTCGGGCAGATGGAACATTAGTGTCGGGAAAATTGCAAAGATTGACGGGTATCAATATTATTTTAACTCAAAAGGCAAATTACAAAGCAATAAGATTATTCATGTGGGAAAACATAATTATTACTTTGGTAAAAATGGAGTACTAATTAAAAATAAGAAGATTAAACGAAATGGAAAAATTTACTATAGCAATAAAAACGGTGTTTTGTCGAACAAGAAATAATTGGGGATGACATATGAAAACCAAAGAGAAAAAAGAAAAGCAAATGGAAAATGATCGCAGGGATTATGCTTGTGATCCAATTGTTACTGAGCCTGGCAACGGTCGGAGTTGTTTTGTGGCTGAATATTGTTCCAACGCTGTATGTGATCCTGCTTGGATTAAGTCTGCTGCTGCTGCTCATTATAGAATATTGTCTGTTTTATTTTGGTAAAAAGAAAAAGGGAAAGAAAAAGACCGGATGCTATGTCAGGCGTACGCTTGGTGTAATTCTTTTCCTTGCATGTGTGATTGTGTGTGTGGGTGGTTCCTATATGCTTGTAAAGGCCGGAAATACGCTCGATAATATTGCCGGAAATGGAAAGACCACCGATACCGTGTCCGCCTATGTGATGACGGATGATCCGGCACAGACACTGATGGATGCGAAAGACTATGTGTTTGCGATTACCGAAAAATACGATTACGAACATACCCAAAAGGCAATCGAAAAGATCAATGAAACTGTCGGGACACAGATCCGTACACAGGTGTATGACAACATTCTGGATATGGTACAGGCATTGTATGATGGAAGTGTGGATGCGATGCTGATGAATGTGGCATATGTGGATGTGGTAGAGGCACAGGATGGATATGAAACATTTTCTTCAAGGACAAGGACACTGTATGATCATGAAGAAGAAAGTGTGGTTACGGAAGATTCACAGACGGCTGAAAAGTCCATCACAACAGACCCGTTTGTGGTTTATATCAGTGGTTCGGATACCAGAAATCTTACACTTACTACCAGCCGCAGTGATGTCAATATTCTGGCGGTTGTCAATCCGTCCACGAAGCAGGTGCTTCTAATTAATACACCGAGAGATTACTACGTGGATACGGCAGCGTCAGCAGGTGCAAAAGATAAACTGACCCATTGTGGAATGTATGGAATTGACTGTTCCATGGCAACACTTGGAAATCTGTATGATGAACATCTAGATTATTACGTGCAGATCAACTTTAACGGATTTAAGACAATTGTGGATCCCGTGGGAGGAATTACCGTGGAATCGGAAAAGGCTTTCCGTACCAGTGAGGGTGGATTTTATATCAATCAGGGAACGAACCAGTTAAATGGTACGGTGGCACTTTCCTATGTACGGGAGAGAAAGTCTTTTGCGGATGGGGACAATTCCAGAGGAAGACATCAGATGCAGGCAATCGAGGCACTGATTAAAAAGATTTCTTCCGGAACAACGGTGCTTGGTAATTATTCCGCAATCATGGACAGCATGTCAGGAATGTTTATGACAAGTATGAGCTCGTCAGATATTTCCGCACTGGTGAAAATGCAATTATCCGATCTGGCTGCCTGGAATGTAAAGTCTTATGCAGTTACGGGAACAGGCGGATCATCGACCACTTATTCCATGCCTACAAAGCGAAGTTATGTCATGTATCCGGATGAGGTGCAGGTAAAATATGCGGAGCAGCTTGTCAATAAAGTCGTTGAGGGACAGATACTGACGGATGCGGATCTGGAGATTCCGGATAATGTTGTACAGTGATGGAAAATTACAGTGAGGAAAAGATATGAAGTTCCGAAAAGAAACAGCTGAGAAAAAGAGAATCCGGCAGGTGATGGGAATGCTGCTGGCAGTGACCGTGCTGCTTGCGGGAACTCCGTATACCGCGGTGGCTGCGGATATTGTGAAGGATACGGATGGCATTGCATATGCACAGGATGCCGAAGGATTTGTTTACCAGATCCCAAAAGGGCAACAACCAAAAAAGGCTGTACTATTTATATGTATACGGGGTCGAAAACTTCCGTTACATTTCCGGAAAAATGTAATGCTTATACCGTTACCGGTATCGGAACGGATCTCAGCCAGCTTATTCTGACAAATCTTTGTACGGTAAAGATTCCGTCCGGATATACTACGATAGAAAATCTGGCATTTCAGAATCAGACACAGCTGTACCGGATCGAGATCCCGGCAAGTGTAAAAACGATTGGAAAAGATGCATTTGCAGGATGCAACAGGACAAAACTCACAATTGTTACTCCTTATGGTTCTGCTGCGGAAACATATGCAAAAGCAAATGGTATCCATTACAGTAATCAAACCTCTTTACAGATAAAGGCAGGGTATAGTAAACTGTATGTCGGTGAGAACAGACAGATCGCAGTGTTGAATGCTTCTGTGACACCTGTCTGGAAGAGCTCCAACAACCGCGTAATGTCGGTAGATGCAGAAGGAAAACTGATTGCAAAAAAATCCGGAACTGCAAAAATAACTGCAACAATCGGAAAAAAGACATATACATATCCTTATACCGTGGTTACCCGGACACAGAAAAACGTGCTGGATATTATCTGGAATCATTACGTGACATCCGGGATGAGTGATTACGAAAAGGCAGTTGCCGCCCAGCAGTGGATGCAGCAGAATGTTTCCCCGAATGGAACATCGGTTCTGGCACAGAAAGCACTCGAGCAGGGCAAGGCAAATTATAAGGGGTTTTGTGAAGCTTATCAGTTGATTATGAAGCATTATGGCATATCCGCCAAAGTGGTCAACGGCAAAAAACACATGGAAAATTCTGTTGTGATTGCCGGCAAAAAATATAAGGCATCAACGCTGGAAACTTCAGCGAATGCAGATAAAACATATACTACAACATCCATTCCGGGACTTGCGGTGAACCGGGTAACCATGGTTCTTTCCAAAGGCAGGACCGGCACGTTTAAAGTGACCGGACAAAGCAAAGGAATTACCTGGTCCAGCAGCAACACGAAGGTTGCGGTAGTAAATGCCAGTGGCAAAGTGACGGCAAAGGGTACCGGCACAGCCAAAGTAACATTGAAAGTAAACGGGAAAACATTTGCCTGCACCGTTTGCGTAAATCCATGAAAAGATTGAAAGGAGAAATTGAAAGAATGAAAAAAGTAATGAAGAGGGTAATTACGGCATGTCTGGCTTTTGCCATGATTCTGGCGCTGGTGACACCGGCATCTGTGGAGGCAGCCACAAAGAATGAGAGCTTAACACTTTATAAGGGAGAAACCTATACCTGGTACCTTACCGGTGTGAAATCTTTAAGCAGTGCGTCAAGCACCAAGAAAGCAGTTGCAACAGTAAAAGCCAATAAATCGAAAAAGCAGTATACCATTTCTGCAAAGAAAGCAGGAACTTCGGTTGTAACTATAAAAGGGAAAGATTATTACGGACATACGCAGTCTTTAAAGATAAAAGTAACGGTTGCGGAGCCGAAGTTTGACCTTAAGCTTCAGAAACTGGATGGAAATTATATTCTGATCCGTGTGAAAAACAATACGAAGGCAACGTTTGACCGGTTGGCGGTACGCTACTCATTAAAGAACAGTTCCGGATCTGAGGTTGCAGCAAAAGATGAGATTGTTTATCGTGTAATGAGTGGAAAGACTGCATACGAAAGTATTTATGTCTCATCTGCGGCAGATGTTGATATTTCGCAGTCCAGTGTAAAGATTACGGCATTTGACAGAAATCCGGAACAGAAATATAAAGTGCTGGGAAAAGATAAGCTTTCCGTTACTGTCACAGATGAACAGGTATCAGATTCCAGTATTTCATTTAAGCTGAAAAAGGTAAACAAAACAAGTCAGTATGTGTATGGAGAAATTTATATTATCAGCTATGATGCAAACGGAACCATCATAGATGTATCTACCAGCTCCTTATACCTGGATAAAAAGGAAACCAAAACTACTTCGGAAACCGTTTCCAAGAGCCCTTACAGCCATCCGAATTTCGACCATTATGAGATCGTATACGGTGGATACTATACAACAAAATAAATTTCGGTCATTCTTAGATGATTATAAGGATAAGGGTGGAATCATTGTGATTCTGCCCTTGTTTTATTGAAAATGAGGGTGACAAAATAAAAAAAATTCAGAAAACGGTTAAGAAATGGCAAAGATGTCCGATATATATTGTGTAGGTAAACAAAAGAACGCCAATCATGGAAGGGAGGCGCGTTACCGCAGCAATCAAGGATAGATATCAGACAATTGTACCCGTAGGAAGCATTATCGCGATCACTTATCATTCTCCGCGTGAGAATCATGGGGAATCACAGATGAAGCAGAAAAAAGCATCGTTTGCAGGTATGCTGGATCAGCAGATGCAGATGCTCAGTGTTGGAAAGGAGGAAAATTCAACATTTCAGATATATTGCTAGAACATAACGAATGAACGCCGTGTCGATACCAGTGTGTACGATGCGGCGTTTTTGTGTTATGATAGGAATAAACAAATTTTATAAGGGAGTACAACATGATCAGAAATATAATCTTTGATGTGGGAAAGGTCCTGGTTTCCTACGAGCCGGATGCGTATATGCAGCGTCTGGGAATTAGTAAAGAAAACAGAAAAAAATTAATGAAGCAATGTTTCAAAACAAATTGTGGGATACGTCCGATCAGGGACTTGGGACACCGGATGAATTCTTACAGAAATTTATTGCGGGAGCACCCGAACTGGCAGACGAAATTACGAAAATCCATAAAACCGTCGGAAATACCGTGGAACTGTTCCCGTATGCCATGGAATGGATTCTCGATCTGAAGGCAAGAGGATATCATGTGTATATCCTTTCCAACTATAGTGAAAACATGCTGGATCAGACAAAGGATAAACTGAAATTTCTTCCGCTTATGGATGGCGTTGTTTTTTCATATAAAATAAAGAAAATGAAGCCGGATCCGGAAATTTATGAATATCTGTGTGATGAATACTGGCTGGAACCGGAAGAAAGCGTATTTATTGATGATCGTCCGGTAAATATAAAAGGAGCAGAAACCTGTGGCATTCATGGGATTGTTTTCCGAGTCCTATGAGCAGGCAAAAAAGGAGCTGGATGAGTTTCTTAAGGAATTCTAATATTTCCGTGAAAAACTTTTCAAAAAACCAAGATTGTGATAAAATGGCATACAGCAATTGAGTTTCAGAAAATTGCAAGTGGAGAGAATTTAAAAATCTTGGGCGAAGCATAGAATATGTATCGCAAGGAGTGCAGATCAGGAGGATAGGAAAATCATGGATTACAGACAGGAATATGACAAGTGGTGTAATGACCCGTATTTCGATGATCAGACAAGGGAAGAACTGAAGGCAATTGCCGGTGATGACAAGGAGATCGAGGATCGTTTTTATCGTACACTGGAGTTTGGAACCGCCGGATTGCGCGGGGTGATCGGTGCGGGAACCAATCGTATGAATATCTACACGGTCCGTCAGGCGACACAGGGACTGGCAAACTATATTCTGGCACAGGGAGGACAGGAGAAAGGTGTGGCAATCGCACATGATTCCCGTCTGATGGCAGATGAATTTACCGATGCAGCGGCGCTTTGTCTTGCAGCAAACGGAATCAAAACATATGTGTTCAAGAGTCTGCGTCCGGTTCCGGAACTTTCATTTGCTGTCCGGACACTCGGATGTATTGCAGGTATTGTTATTACCGCAAGCCATAACCCGAGAGAATATAACGGATATAAAGTATACTGGGAAGACGGCGCGCAGGTAACACCGCCACATGATACCGGTATTATGGCGGAAGTAGCAAAAGTAACTTCTTTTGACATGGTAAAAACCATGGAGAAAGAGAAAGCACAGGCAGAAGGATTGTATCAGATCATCAGCGATGATGTAGATGAGGCTTATTTTGCAGAGCTTAGAAATTTATCCATTCATCCGGAAATTATCAAGAAGATGGCAAAGGATATTAAGATTGTTTATACACCATTGCATGGAACTGGTCTTGTCCGGTCAAACGTGTGCTGCATGATCTGGGATTTGAAAATGTATATATCGAGCCACAGCAGGCAGTTGCCGACGGACATTTCCCGACGGCTCCGTATCCGAACCCGGAGAATCCGGATGCATGGGAACTTGCATTAAAGCTTGCGAAGGAAAAGGATGCGGATCTGGTTCTGGCCACCGATCCGGATGCCGATCGTCTGGGTGTATACTGCAAGGATACGAAAAGCGGCGAGTATGTGACATTTACCGGAAACATGTCTGCAATGCTGATTGCGGAATATATTCTGGGACAGAAACGTGCAAATAATACAATGCCGGAGAATCCGGTACTGGTAGAATCCATTGTTTCCACCGACATGGCAAAGGCAATCGCAAAGGCATACGATGTGGAGCTGGTAGAAGTACTGACCGGATTTAAGTATATTGGTGAGCAGATGCTGAAATATGAAAAATCCGGAGAAAAGAATTATGTGTTCGGATTTGAAGAAAGTTACGGGTGTCTTCCTGGCACTTATGCAAGAGATAAGGATGCTCCGGCAGCTGTATGTATGTTGTGTGAGGTTGCTGCTTTTTATAAATCACAGGGAAAGACACTCTGGGATGGCATGATCGATATGTACGAAAAGTACGGATATTACCGTGAGGGAATCGCAACCATGACACTTAAGGGAATCGATGGTGCCGCACAGATTCAGCAGATTATGGATCGGGCAAGACAGAGTACTCCGGCAAAGCTTGGAGCGTTTGATGTACTTGCAGTCCGCGATTATAAGGCAGACACCCGTAAGGATTTAAAGACCGGGGAGGTGACTGCTACCGGACTTCCGTCTTCCAATGTCCTGTATTATGAGTTATCCGATAATGCATGGTGCTGTGTACGTCCATCCGGAACAGAACCGAAGATTAAATTTTATGTCGGTGTTAAGGGAGATACCCTGGATGGTGCAGATCAGATGCTGGAAGAATTAAAAGCAGAAGTGTTAAAGCACTTTGAATAATCGGTAGACAGTTATGATGAAAATATACATTTGTCCGCAATGTGGATGGCTCCGTATGGTTTCAGACGAAAAGATGTCGAATGTCATCAGTGTGGGAACGCGCAGATGCGGCTGACCAATCTCGACCTGGAGAAATATACTTCCATGTCGGAACAGGACCGCGTCAGTTATGCAGACGCAGGGCTGTATATACACAATAGGCAAAAGGATTAAAAAATGGCAGATAATAGAAGAAGAAAAAAGAGAAGAAAAGAAAAAGAAGAGCAGAAAGATTGTATTGTTTGTATTTGAAATTCTGCTTCTCGCAATCCTGCTTGTCGCTGCGTATTTTATTGGCATGGTAAATCGTGTGAAATATGAAAATATGAGTGAGACAGAGGCAGGAATTAATGATGATCTCAGCAAAGATACCTTGGAGTCTTTGGAAGGATATACCAATATTGCAGTGTTTGGTCTGGATAACCGGAGTGCAAATAACTACCAAGAGGGAAATTCCGATGTTGTCATGATTGCAAGTATTGATAATAAGACAAAAAATGTCAAACTGGTATCGGTATACCGTGATACATTTCTGTCAGTCGGAGGCGGCACTTATTTCAAGTGTAACAATGCTTATGCCAGAGGCGGGGCAAAACAGGCGGTTCAGATGTTAAATTCCAATCTGGATCTGGATATCAAGGAATATGTGTGTGTGGACTGGGCAGCTGTCGTAGAAGTGATTGATGATCTGGGAGGACTGGATCTGAATATTACCCAGGGCGAGATGAACCAGATCAACAAGTACAAGAAAGATGTGGACGGCGTAACCGGAAAGAATACCCCGAATGTGACGCAGTATGGTCTGGTGCATCTGGACGGAACACAGGCAACCACATATGCCAGAATCCGAAAACTTTCCGGAGATGACTTTAAACGTGCATCCCGTCAGAGAATTGTGCTGCAGGCGATGCTGGAGAAAGCAAAGAAGGCAAATCCGGCAACACTTGTCAAAATCTGCAACAGTATGGTAGATGATATTTCCACAACACTTTCGCTGGATCAGATGGTGAGTCTGGCGAAAGATGTAACCAAGTACAAAATCAGCAGCACCACTGGTTTTCCAACAGATCTGACTACGAAAAACATGCCGAGATGCGGAGATACGGTTATCCCGGCTGATCTTGTGACGAATGTAAAAAACTGCATGAATACATGTTTGATGATGCCGCGTATACACCATCACAGACGGTGCAGGCAATCTCTGAAACGATTGTAAATACAACCGGAATCACGGCAGATTCTGCAAAAATTAACACATCGGATTATAACGAGACAGTAGGTGCCACAGGCACGGATGAGATCCAGAAGGGATCAGAAACTACTGGCGGAACAAATGTACAGTAATCAATTGGGAAATAAGAGTAGACCAATCGGCATGATTGGTCTACTGTTGTCATTGGAGAGGAAAATCAATAAAGATAAAGGAGAACGTTTCCATGAACGAACAGGTAAAGAAAAATATTATGGAGTATAAGCAGAAATATTTACAGAAACTGACAGATGCACAGGTGCCGGAGAAACTGGAAAAACAGCTGGAGGAAATGGACTGGACCTGTCTGGAACTGATTCATCGAAAAAACAGCAAAGAGGGACGTTTGCCCCGCTGCAGGCGGCCGAGCTTTCCGAAATCCGAAAGAAGGAAGATCTGTATCGGGAAACGGGACTGAAAGCACTTCGGGAAGGAAAAGTCGGTGCGATTCTTCTGGCGGGAGGACAGGGTACCCGGCTGGGATTTGACAAGGCAAAAGGCATGTTTAATATCGGAGTGACGAAAACACTCTATATTTTTGAACAGCTGATAAAAAATCTGATGCAGGTAAAACATGGGGCAGGCGTGTGGATTCCGCTTTATATTATGACCAGTGAAAAAACGATGCACAGACACGGGCGTTTTTTGAAGAACATGATTTTTTCGGATATGACAACAGTTATGTGAAATTTTTTGTGCAGGAAATGGTTCCGGCGGTCGATTTTGATGGAAACATACTGATGGAATCGGAGGATTCTCTCGCGATGTCTCCGAATGGAAACGGTGGATGGTTTAAATCCATGCTTCGGGCACATCTGGATGAAGATATCCGGACACGTGGAATTGAATGGCTGAATGTTTTTGCCGTGGACAATGTATTGCAGAGGATTGCGGATCCGGTGTTTGTCGGGGCAACGATTTTGTCTGGATGTGTGTGGTTCGAAAGTCGTGCGTAAGGTTTCTCCGTATGAACGTGTGGGTGCAATGTGTCTGGAAGATGGAAAACCATCGATTGTCGAATACTATGAACTGACACCGGAGATGGCAGAGGCTGTCAATGAAAATGGTTCGCTGCTTTACGGGTTCGGTGTGATTTTAAATTATCTGTTCCGTGTGGATAAGCTGATGGAGATTGTAAAAACAAATCTTCCGATGCATATTGTAGAGAAGAAGGTTCCGTATCTGGATGAAAGCGGTCAGCTGCAGAAACCGAAGGAGCCGAATGCCTACAAATTTGAAACACTCATACTGGATATGGTGTATATGATGGATAATTGTCTTCCGTTTGAGGTTGAGCGGGAAAAGGAATTTGCACCGGTGAAAAATGCGCTCGGAACTGATTCGGTAGAGTCTGCCAGAGAACTGTTAAAGAAAAATGGCATTGCCATTTAACAGGGATTTACAAAATTTACAGAACTTTGTCACAATTTGAACACAGTTGACAGGTAGAATTCTCCTTAGAAAACAGGAAAGGAGTTTTTCATTATGGATAACAACTATTATAACAATATGGATCAAAATCAGAATACACAAAATAATCAGAATGGGTACAATCCGTACAACAGCAACAGTCAGGGACAGACATATCAGAATACATCATACAATGCGTACAATCCGTATCAGCAGCCGACCGGAGGTCCTGGCACCCCGGAAACCGCGTCGCAGGTCCGGATTCGGAGCTACCATTGGTAAGTGTGCGGCAGTTGCTCTGGTCTTTGGTCTGGTAGCCGGAGGTGTATTTACCGGAGTCAGCTATGTAGGAACCAAAGCGCTGGGAGTTTCCGGACAGAATGTAAGCAGTTCAAAGAGTTCTTCTTCCGCAAAAGTCAGCCAGACGAGTACCGGCAATGCAGCGGATCTTTCCGATGTTTCCGCAATCGCAAAAGAGGCAATGCCGAGTATTGTGGCAATTACAAATACCGGAACAGTATCCTATCAGACATTCTGGGGGACACAGCAGCAGCAGAGTGAGAGTGCAGGGTCCGGTATTATTATCAAACAGGACAGTAAATATCTTTACATTGCAACAAACAACCACGTAGTCGCAGATGCCGATTCACTGAAAGTGCAGTTTGTGGATAACGAAACCGTAGAATGCAAGGTGCAGGGAACAGATGCTTCGGATGATCTGGCGGTAGTCAAAGTAGCATTGAGTGATATTAAGGATTCTACATTAAAAGAAATCAAGGTAGCTACGGTAAACGAGGACACCGATACCTTGGAAGTTGGTCAGGGCGTTATCGCCATCGGTAATGCACTTGGTTATGGACAGTCCGTTACCAACGGTATTATCAGTGCGTTAGGAAGAACCGTTACCGTGCAGGATGAACAGACCGGAGAGACCGTGGTCAATAACAACATGATCCAGACCAATGCAGCAATTAACCCTGGCAACAGCGGTGGTGCGCTGCTGAATGCAAGCGGAGAGGTTGTTGGTATCAACTCTGCAAAATATTCCGATACGATTGTAGAAGGATTTGGTTATGCAATCCCGATGTCAGATGCCATGCCGATCGTTGAACAGCTGATTGAAAAAGGACAGGTAGATCAGTCAAAGGCTGCATTCCTCGGTATTCAGGGACAGGATATTTCCTCCAGTGTTGCCAGTGCTTATAACATGCCGCAGGGGGTATATGTATATCAGGTTGTTTCCGGATCACCGGCAGAAAAAGCAGGACTTCGTCAGGGCGATATTCTTACAGAATTTGACGGTCAGACAATTACAGGTATGACGCAGCTGAAACAGCTGATCGCATCCCACAAATCAGGGGATGAAGTAAAAATGACAATGGAACGGCTGGGAAATGGCTACAAGGAAAATCCATTACCGTGACACTTGCAGCACAGTCCGATTTTGTATCCGAGAGCAGTTCCGATAATTCCAATGATTCTCGGAACTCACAGGATTCCGGTAACTCCGGCAATTCCAGAAACTCGGAAAATTCCGATAATTCCGGCAACTCCGGTTTCTTCGATGGATTTGGTGGATCAAATAATTAATGACAAATTGCATAAGATGCGCTATAATAGATTGTCCGAACATAATTCGGGCAATCTATTTTGTATTTTAAAGCAACACTGCCTGTGGCAGCAGACAATGCTATGGGGTAGTTGCAGTTTTAGAAACAGGAGTCAGACAAAAATGAATAGGATAAAAGATCTGGTCATTCAGTTCTGTAAGTTTGGTGCGGTCGGTGGATTGTGCTTTGGCATTGATTATGGACTGATGATCTTTTTGACAGAGACACATATCATGCATTATTTTGCATCCAGTGCCGTGTCGTTTACCGTATCCGTTATTGTGAATTATATCCTGAGCATGCGTTTTGTTTTTATTGGAAAGGAAGACATGACGAAGGCACAGGAGATGGTTATTTTTGTGGCACTCAGTATGATCGGGCTTGTGATGAACCAGATGATCATGTGGTTTGCCGTAGAACATTTAGGAATGTTTTATGCAGTAGCAAAAATATTCTCCACCATGTTAGTTACTATGTATAATTTTATCTCCAGAAAAAGATTCCTGGAAGCATAAGCCGGGGTTGGAGAGTTAGGAGGATGTATGAAAAAGAAAAGAATTGTAATCGCATTGGGACATGAAGCTCTTGGAAGTACACTGCCGGAACAGCAGAAGGCAGCCGCGCGTACTGCAAAAGCAGTTGCGGATTTTATCCGCGAAGATTATCAGGTGGTTATTACACACAGCAATGGACCGCAGGTTGGCATGATCCATACGGCAATGAACGAATTCTGCCGTCTGTATCCGGAATATACAGCAACTCCGACATCTGTCTGCTCTGCGATGAGCCAGGGATATATCGGATATGATCTGCAGAATGCCATTCGTACCGAGTTATTAAACCGCGGAATCTATAAGACAGTTTCTACGGTTCTGACACAGGTTGTCGTTGATCCGTATGATGAGGCATTTTATCATCCAACCAAAGTGATTGGTCGTGTGATGACAAAAGAAGAAGCAGAGGAAGAAGAAAAGAAGGGGAATCATGTGACAGAGGTGGAAGGCGGATACCGCCGTATTGTGGCATCTCCAAAGCCAATGGATATCGTGGAAATTGATGCAATTTCCGCACTGTCCGATGCCGATCAGGTTGTCATTGCCTGTGGTGGAGGTGGAATCCCGGTTCTGGCACAGAACAACCGTCTGCAGGGAGCTAGTGCTGTCATTGAGAAGGATCTTGCAGCCGGAAAGCTTGCAGAACTTCTGGATGCGGATATGCTGGTGATCCTTACGAGTGTAGATAAGGTTTGCCTGAATTATGGCAAAGAAGACGAGGTAAAGCTGGATACCCTTTCTCTTGCCGATGCAAAGAAATATCTTGCGGCAGGAGAATTCGGAGAAGGAACCATGGCACCTAAGATTGAAGCTGCAATTGACTTCATTGGAGAGTCTGCGATCCGCTCTGTTCTTGTAACCAAATTAAATAAAGAAGCAGGAGAGATTACCGGTGGTATGGGAACTCTGATCAAGAAATAGTAGTTTTTTGCAGGAGGCACAAAATGAATCGAATTAAGAGTTTTACAATCAATCACAATCTTCTGATGCCGGGATTTTATATTTCCCGTGAAGATGGGGATGTGATTACCTATGATCTGCGTACGCGCAAGCCGAACGCAGGAGATTATATGGACAATGCAACCATGCATTCCCTGGAGCATATGTTTGCTACCTATATTCGCAATTCCGAGATGGGAAATGAAGTTGTCTATTTTGGACCGATGGGATGTCAGACCGGATTTTATCTGCTGGTTCGTAACAGCAGGAGTCCAAAAGAAGTGTTTGCCATGACAAAAGAGGTTTTGAGACAGATTTATGATCATAAAGGAGAGGTATTCGGTAAGTCTGCAATTGAGTGCGGACATTATGAAAATTTATCTCTCGCAGCGGCAAAGGCAGAAGCGGCAACCTATCTTGCTGTGCTGGAAGAACAGACAAATATGGATTTTACATATCCAGAATAAAACAGATTGCAGGAGGAAAAGATACATGAGAATCGGAGTAATTGGTGCGATGCAGATTGAGGTGGATAACCTGAAAGCATCCATGAGCGATATCAGCACGAAGGAATACAGTGGCGTTACCTATGTGTGCGGAACCATTGGAGATAAGGAAGTGGTTGCAGCAGTGTGTGGAATCGGCAAGGTGTTTGCCGCGATCTGTGCGGAGGCAATGATTCTGGAGTTTCATGTGGATTATGTGATCAATATCGGTGTGGGTGGTACGCTTTGCAAAGAACTTGGCGTAATGGATGTTGCTGTGGCAGATAAGGTAGTGCAGCACGATATGAATACGACACCTCTGGGAGATCCGGTTGGACTTCTTTCCGGTATCAACGAAGTGTATCTGCCGACAGATGAAAAATGTGCAGACTGCTGGGCAGCTGCCTGGCAGAAAAAGGAATTCACTATCATGTCGGAACGATTGCCACAGGGGATCTGTTTGTCAGCACACCGGAGCAGAAGACAAAGATTCATGAGCGGTTTGATGCGATTGCCTGTGAGATGGAAGGCGGATCTATCGGACATGTCTGTTATGTAAATAAAGTTCCGTTTGCAATTTTACGTTCCATTTCGGATGGAGAGGGTGCTTCTATGGATTATGCAACATTTGCAGAGAAAGCAGCACTGCAGTCAATTCTTGTGGTGATTGATTTCATTCAGAGAGCGGATGAGCTGCAGGCATAAATTGCGTCTAAATTTTTGAATGGTACATATACTCTACAAAGACATTTGATGGAGTTATTATGTTCAAAAAATACATCGTGAATTAAAAAAAGAGTCATGCAGGAAGATCGGAAACGGTTTTCTTGTCATGGCTCTTATTTGCTGTCTGATGTTTGTCTCGTATCAGGCGACATCTGCAGTGATTACAAGTGCTAAGGTCGGGGATCGTGAACTTCCGATTTACTGTGTAGACACAACAGAAAAGAAAGTAGCACTCAGCTTCGATGCTGCATGGGGAGCAGAAGATTTTCCGCGTATCATGGATGTTTTGGATAAACATAAAGTAAAGGTGACATTTTTTATGACCGGAGGCTGGGTAGAAGATAACCCGGATTGTGTGAAAGAGCTGGTAAAAAGAGGGCATGATCTGGGAAACCACAGTGAGCATCATTATGACATGACGACAATTTCCCAGGAGGAAAAAGACAGTGAATTAAAAACTGTGCATGATAAAGTAAAAAAACTGACCGGATATGAGATGTATCTGTTTCGGCCGCCTTATGGGGCTTACGACAATGATGTGATCAAGACGGCGTACGCCATGCATTATTATCCGATTCAGTGGTCAGTGGATAGTCTGGATTGGAAGAATTATGGTGTGGATTCTATTATCACGACGGTTTGCAACCATAAAGCACTTGCACCGGGAGCCATTATCCTCTGTCACAATGGAGCAAAGTATACAGCGGATGCATTGGATGCCATGCTGACCAATTTAGAGGAACAGGGTTACAAGATTGTGCCCATCTCGAAGCTGATCATGAAGAAAAAATTATCATATGGATGCGACAGGAAAACAGATTGCGGATGATGCCGAAAAACAAAAGACGACGGAGGCGGTAATACATTGAGTTGTGTATTTCCCGGATTTTTGGTTATTGAAACCAACAGATATACGGATTTCCCTTTGTGAAACATTTCTGTTCTATATAAAAACCTGATGAAAGAACCCAATGGGATATATAAAGGATAAAGGGCAAAAATATCCCGGTGAATAAGGAAAGTGGGACATATAGACAGGAGAGTGACAAAAATGTCCTGCTGTGGCAGCGGTATGGGACATATAGACAAAACGATAACAAAAAGTCCTTCTGAAACAGTCAAATGGGACATATAGACGTAAAGGTGATAAAAAGTCCTATTATGACATTTACAAGGGACATAACAAACAGTTTTTTTTTCGTATATGTCCTGACTGACGAGAAAATGGGGATATAATATAAAAATTTTCCTCTATATGTCCTGTTTTTTCATGAAACTCATATTCTAGAAGCCAGAGAAGGGATTATGGGCAGAAAATATCAGAGAACGTAACGATACATAATATTTGCTTCTGGATAAAAACGAATTTCACATTGACATATCTTTTCGGGGGGAGGTAGAATCAATATGTAAAAAATATTATTTAAAATAAGGAGGAAATGATTATGAACAAGCTGAAAAAAGCGGTGGTAATGGTTTTAGCATTGGCAATGGTTTTAACATGTGCCATGGTAACACCGGTGCAGGCTGCGGGAAAACTGAACAAGAAATCGGTTTCTATTTATGAAACAGAGACAGTTTCACTGACTGTGAAAGGAGTAAAATCCGTAACCTGGAAAACTTCCAATAAGAAGATTGCCACTGTTGATAAAAAGGGACTGGTAAAAGGCGTAAAGAAAGGCACCTGTACTGTTACAGCAAAGGATACAAAGACAAAAGCTGCATATTCATGTAAAGTTACCGTAAAAGCAGCAAAATCACTTGGAATTGCAGCAAAGGATATTAGTGTATTCACTGGTGGAGAAACTATTTCTTATCCGGGAGAGGAAATCAAAGGCGCAACTTATGTACTGGATGGAAAGAAACTCGGGAAAAAGGATTACAGTACATGGACAGATAAGGATGGAGAGCGTGTAGTTTCTTATGTTACACTTACAAAGAAACTTACAGATGGAAAACATACCTTTGCCATCTAGAAAAAAGGTTATAAGACAGTAACAAAATCCTTCAAATTTACAGCATTAAAGGTTGATGGAATGTTTCCGGACGGAGAAGAGCCTTGGGTATCTGACGGAACCCTGTACGTTATCTGTACACCAAAGCTGGATGGAAAAGATTTTGTGATTAAAGTAGATGGTACAGAAGTAAAACCTAAGGATGCTTTCTTAAATGGAGATGGTGTATTTGTTATCTGGGTGGATGCTACAGGACTTTCCGCAGGAGAGCATAAGGTGAGCGTTACCGCAGAAGGAATTCCGGATGGAGAAGCTTCATTTACAGTAAAATAATATATCTGAATTTCAAAGGATATGAATCATTGTCAGGAGGATGACTATGAAACAAATGAAAAAACTGCTTGCATTTGTACTGGCATTTGCGATGATCATCACGATCTATCAGCCATCAGTGGCATATGCAGCAACCAAAAACCAAGATTAAATGCAAAGACAATGACACTTCAGGTGGGACAGAAAAAGACCCTGAAAGTAAAGAATGCAGGGAAAAAGGCCAAATTGAAGTGGTCCAGCAATAAGAAATCCATTGCAACCGTTTCCAAAAAGGGAGTGGTAAAGGCAGTAAAAGCTGGAAATGCTGTTGTTACCTGTAAGGTGACAACAAAAATGGAAAGACAACCAAGCTGACTTGCAAGGTTGCGGTTAAGAAAACAGCAATAGTTACCAGCTTGACCGTTGGTTCTCAGAGCGAACTGGAAAAGGCTCTGAAAAATAAAAACGTCAGAAAGATCACGGTTGCAACGCAGGGAGCCGTTACATTTACGGTACCACAGGGCAATTACAGCAAAGTGGATCTGGTGATCAACGCGCCGAATGCGGATGTTGTGAATAACGGAAAATTCAAGTCTATTGATATTCAGGCAATCAAGCCGAATACTTACCGCGAGAATGCGAAGGGAAATTCAATTAAAATTACTGCCGTAGATGCAAGAATTATTGTTGAAGCGGGTGCATCTTTGGCAAAAGTTTCCGTAACACAGGAAGGTGGAAAAATTAAAATTGAAGCATCAGGAACAATTGATGCAGTAGAAATTTCTGCACCGGTTATTGTTGATCTTGCTGTAGATGGAAAAATTGGAGAAGTAAATGTTAAAGCGGCTGCAGTACTTTCTGTAGAAGGAAAAACCACAACTGCAGTACCAATTAAGGTTAGTGAAAAGGCTGCAGGCGCAAGTGTTGTGTCCAGTACACCGGTAGATGTAAAAGCTGCCGCAGATATTTCTCTTACGCTTTCAAAGGGAGCAGAAGGAAGTAAAGTTGCAGCAACTGGAGAAAAGACAGAAGTTGCAGTAAAAAATGATACAGCTACGGCAGTTAAAGTAGAAACACCATCTGGGACACAGGAAGTGGCTACAGGTACATCGTCCAAGGTAAATTCAGATGGAAAGAATACCGAAACGACAACTACCAATCCTGGATACACCTATACTTCGCCAGATCCGTTGAAACTAACTAATATTATGGTTCGTTCTTCACAAAAGATTGCAGCATATTTTAATCAGACAGTTCCGGCAGAAATTGCGTCAGAGGCAGTGACGGTTACAGATGCAGCCGGGAATAAGGTGAACATAGATAAGACATACAGACATCAGCAGGACACACAGGCATATTATATGGAATTTTCAGAAAAATTGCAGACAGGGGAATATACAATAACAATAAGTATATCCGGCATAAAGTTTGTAAAGAAATTCACATATGATGGTTCTGTCTGGGCATCTTTGGATGCAGCAAAGAAAATTGTGCAGGCAGAAATGGAAAAGACACATATAGCTTCGGTATCGGGACTAAAGAGTGCGGAAATTTGCAGACATGCATTCGAAGAAGATTTAAAACAGGAACTGAGTAAAGATACAGAGGCTTGTAAGATTGAAAGATGGAGTGTGCAGACCCGTCCTTTCAAGTATGAGGAAGAATATCCAGATGAAACAGTAGAAAAAGACCATGCGATGGTAAGCATCTGGGTAGGAATTTATAAGGGCGATGCAAATTATATGATGAATGATTTTGTAGATTTTGCCTGTACAGGAGATGCAATTACAGTATCAGAGCCTACTATAGTAAAACAGTTAAAGGAGTCAATTGTTGTTTCTTATGAAACAGGATATGAATATGCTTGTGTCACAAGTGGTACAGCAATTTCTGATGTTCCGGAAGAAAAATGGGACGGTTACGCAGGCAGACTTGGAAATTATGAAATCAAAAATCTTACAAATAATACAGAGTATGTTTTATACAAACGTCTCAAAGGCTGCTCTGAAATGTATGCGCAGACAACGTTTTCTTTAGATAAAAATGCCGATGAATTTGAAATAATATTGAAAGAACCGGATCAGACAACAATTAATTTGGAAACTGTAACATCCGGAAGTGCAATTGCGGTAGATTTTGGAAAAGGAATGTTGAAATATACGTATGGAACAGTGCCGGACGAGTTACAGGAAATTGGTTCTATTTCCTTTGAAAATCTGAAAATTCAACAAAATGGTTACGATTGGAACAGAGTAAGTCAGGAAACCGGCTGGGGCATTGTAGATATTCATTGGAATGATGAACTGTTTCATGAAGGAAGTAATACAGTAAAATTTGAAATATCGTTTGGTTATGCAAAAAATGATGGAACTATCGTAAAACAATCAAAGTCGGTTGAAATTACGGTGAATTTTACAGTACAATAAAAAGAATTTAGCATTAAATGAAGAGGGGCTGTCGTATGAACTTTAGTTTGTATGACAGCTTCATTTAGTTTATCAAGATCGACCATAAATATGGAAATATGGATTTATAAAAATTTAATTTGCTATCAGAATCAATATCTTTTACAATAAAATCACATACGTTCTTTTGGGGAGATTTTTTGACGGGGATTTTTATGTAAGAGGAGGTTTTATTTGAATACAGAGATAAAGAATGCCATACAGGCAGCTGATAGTGAGGCACAGTATGATGAAAGCGCAAAGCGTCTGTTAGCACAAAAGTATGTATTGGCTCACATTTTAGTTAGAACAGTGGAAGAATTTCAAGGGATGGAAATCGAAAAGTAGCTTCCCTGATAGAAGGAGATCCATATATCAGCAAAGTACCGGTTGCGTCTGGACTGACCAATAAGGACAGGAATGTGGAGGGGAAAAGGATTGTAGGACTAAATACAGAAACCGGAGAAAAAATGAAGGACTGGTTCGTTTTGACATTATTTTTTATGTGCGAATGAGAAACGGGTTGGCACAGATGATTATCAATGTGGAAGCACAAAAAGATGAACCCGGTTCCTATCAGATTTTAAACCGCGCTATTTTTTATGTAAGCAGACTGATTTCTTCACAGAAGGAACGGGATTTTGTAAAATCAAATTATAATGATATAAAGACAGTCTATAGTATATGGGTTTGCATGAATATGCCGGAAAACAGTATGTGTCATATTTATTTAACAAAAGAAGATTTACTCGGAAAGCATAATTGGAAAGGAAATTTGAATCTGGTAAATATCGTTATGATCGGCTTGACGAATGCGCTTCCGGAGAGTCATAATGAATATGGGCTGCATAGACTGTTATGTGCCATGTTTTCTAATGAATTATCACAACAGCAAAAAATGAAAATTATGGAACAGGAATATCATATTCCAATGGAAGAAAGTTTTAAGGAGGAAGTGAGTATTATGTGTAATTTGAGTCAGGGCATTAAAGAAGCCGGAATTGCCGAGGGACGAGAAGCCGGAATTGCCGAGGGGCGAGAAGCTGGAATTGTCGAGGGCAAGCAAAGAGAAATTGTAAAAGTAGTTTTAAATATGCATAAGAAAGGGTACTCATTAGAACAGATTATGGATGCAACGGAATTGGAAGAGATTGAATTAAAATCCATGATAAAAAATTGAAATAAAGCATCCTATAGGCATTGGTAAAAGTGTTTACGATGGTCGGAAAAATTATAGGCAAATACCTTGTAAAAATAAGCAGAAAACAAAATAAATAATAAAATACAGGTATAAATGCATAAAATATCAAAAAAGGCGCAGAGATTTACGATACTGCACCTTTTTTGCGTTGTGCAAAATCTCTTTCATACAACGGAAATGTATGTGAAAAGTGTATAAAATGCATAAGAAAAACTTGGGATTCCCGTCAATTGAATAAACGGTTGCGCAAGTGGTATAGTGGACATATCAACAAAACAAACGGTTGCGCAACACGATAGGTCTGGTGATAAGGGAGAGGATATCAGAACTATCGTGTTTGTGTCCAAAGAGGGAGGATCGTGTATGAAAGAGAAAAAACATTGGAACAGGAGAGTGCTCAGTTTTTTTCTGGCACTTGCTATGGTGATTACACAGCTTGGGGTGTGGAATGCCGGAAAGGAGAGCGTACAGGCAGCGGAGAATAGCAGTTTCACATTGTATTATTACAATGAAAGCAAAGGAGCCGTTGTATGTGAATATATGGAGTTGGGCTGGAATTTCATTTGCAGAAGATGTAGAAGTGACTTCTGAATTTGGATGGAATCATGATCTTGCCGTTATGAAAGCCGTTGATGGAAATGAAAACTGGTATAGTGTAACTATTAAAATTTTGGATGCAGAGGCAGATGATGGATTTACCATTTATCAGAATGGAACAGGAGATGACAATATACTGGTACAATATGACAGTCAGTATAATAACCAAAGCGATTATGCGAATTTTGTTTCCGGAACGGAGAGCGCTTATGCAGTAAAAGATGAAACCGTATATACAAATCTGTCAGAAGCTGGATTGAAGATGGAAGATCAGGCAGATGATGATGACAATTCCACTGAATACAATCTGCAGATCACAGCAGATAACACTACAGTAGAAGCAGGTGATACAGTTAGTCTGACAGCCGTACTGAAAAAGGGACAGACCGAAATCACCGATTTAGAAGCAGCAGGGCTGCATCTGTACTGGTGGAATAATACAACAAACAGTTCCAATGAGTTTATAGATTATGAAAACAGTGGTTATTCCCTGACTTTGCAGACAACTTTAGGAACGCTTGGAACCAACGAAATTCAGGCAGAACTTCAGGACGCAGAGTGGAAGGATATTGTGAAAAAGAAAATAGAAATTACAGTGAACGAGGCATCCAACAGTGTAAAAGATGCACCGATCAATGTAACAACAGTAACCAATTTGTCTTCTGCTTTTATCATGGGAATGGATATCTCCTCCATGATCTCTGAATTACAGAGCGGTGTGGTATACCGTGACTATGACGGAAACGAACTGAAAACACTTGATGATATCTGCAGGTTTATCAAAGAGCAGGGCATCAATCACATTCGTGTCCGTGTATGGAATAACCCGTATGATGCCAATGGCAACGGCTATGGCGGAGGAAACAATGATGTGGCAAAAGCAAAGGAGTTTGCAGATGCATGCCGCAATGCCGGACTGAAAATGTTAGTTGATTTCCACTGTTCCGATCTGTGGACAGATCCGGGCAAGCAGCAGGAACCGAAAGCATGGAAAGGTTACACCCTTGAACAGAAAAAAGAGGCATTAAATACTTATATCACAGAATCCTTAAATACCATTGATCCGTCAAAAGATGTTGTGGATATGGTGCAGGTTGGTAATGAGACAACGGGCGGATTTATCGGTGAGACAAATGTCAGCAATATGTGTGTATTATTTTCAGCGGGCGCAACCGGTGTAGAAATGTATAATCCGGATGTCAAAGTCGTCATCCATGTGGAAAGCCCACATAAAGGAACCATGGTAACATGGGCAAAAAAATCTGCAGGACAACAATGTTGATTATGATATTCTTGCCACCAGTTATTATCCATACTGGCATGGAACATTAGATAACTTAAAACAGCAGTTTGAGACGGTAAAGAATACATATTGTAAAGATGTGATGGTTGCGGAAACCAGTTATGCTTATACGTTAGAAGACAGTGACGGACATGCCAATACAGTGCGTGTTGGAAATAATGATAACGGAGCTGACACAACGGAGCCGTTTACCGAGCAGGGACAGGCAACTGCAATCCGCAATCTGATCAATACGGTAAACGAAGCAGGAGGACTTGGGGTATATTACTGGGAGCCGGCATGGCTGACCGTTGGAAATACCAAAGGACTTACCGGAGATGCATACAATGCACAGGTAAAGGAAAATCAGGAAAAGTGGGAAAAATACGGAAGCGGATGGGCTTCAAGCTATGCCAACGAATATGATTCGAAAGATGCAGGCAAATGGTATGGCGGTTCTGCAGTTGACAATGAAGCCATGTTTTATCCGGATGGCACGGCAACTCCTGCACTTCATGTATGGAATTATGTAAAAACAGGGGCTGTTTCGAATCTGGTAAGTGTAGAAGGATTTGATTCTGCACTGACACAGACGATTACTGCAGGCAGTGATTTTACACTTCCGGATTCCGTGGAAGTTACGTATTCCGATAGCAAAACACCGGTAGAAGAGGCGGTTACCTGGGATGAAGCATCTGTAAAAAGGCGGATATGTCAAAGCCCGGAACTTATCAGATTTCCGGTACAGTTTCTTTGAGCAAAGAAATTACAAGAGGTGCTTATAAAGGAAAAACCAGTGTAGATGTTACACTTACTTTACAGGTAAAATATGCAAATCTGATTACAAATAAAGAAGCGGTTGAATTTGACAGTGGAGAATACTTTACCGTAGACGGAGCCACGTTTAAGGGAATTCCTTCCGCAGAGAATGCAAGGAGCGGAAAAAACAGTATGGGCTGGTACGGAGCATCCGCAGCAAATGGTTCTGTTACATATAAGAAAGCAATTACGCTGGAAAAAGGAACCTATACATTGGAAGCATATGCCCAGGGGGCACAGTCAGATGTAACCATGCAGATATTAAACGCAGAAGATGACAGTGTATTATTTACCGGCGAAGCCACAGCAATGACCGCATGGGAGACTGGCATACACCGAAGGTAACTTTTACACTGGATAAGACAAAGAGCGTAAAACTTCGTGTATGTGTAGAACATGAGGATGGCGGATGGGGAGCAGTGGATGTGCTGTATCTGCATAAGGATGCATCATCTTCGGAAGGAAAGGATGATACAAATACTTCCGGCAGCTCATCCTCTGGTGGCTCATCCTCCGGCAGCGCTGCAACCGTCACTCCATCTGATGATACGAAGAAGGATGACAAGCCAGAGCAGACAACCGAATCAAAGAACGTAACGGCAACGACTGCTTCCGGGGAGAAAGCAGAAGTAACGGTTATCGTGACAAAAGATACGGCTGGAAAAGTAACGGAAGCAAGTGCAGAAGTGACAGGTACCAAGGCAGAGATTTCTGCAGATATGGTGAGCAGGATCGTGGAAGCTGCCGGAACAGACCATGTGGCAATTACTGCAAATGTTACCGATAAAGAAGGAAATATCAGATATACAGTAACCGCAGATGCAAAAGACTTAACTGCAGGAAACAAACTGAGTGTCGTTGTTGTGGATAAGAAAACCGGAGCGTATAAACTGGTGAATGCAAAGACGTATACCGTTGGAAAAGATGGCACATTACATGTGAATCTTGCCGCAGGTTCGGATTATCGGATGCTTTCTGCAGCAGAAATAAAAAATGTGGAAAAAGCGGTTTTAAAAACGGTCGCCGTAAAAAGACGACAGCTTCCATCAAAGCGGGAAAGAATACAAAGATACAGTTAAGCAGTAAGCTTGATCTAGATAATGTAAAAAAGATTACATATACATCTGGTAAAAAGTCTGTTGCAGCAGTAGATAAAAACGGAAAGATTACAGCAAAGAAGAAGGGAACCGTCACGATCAAAGCAAAAGTAACACTGAAGAACGGAAAGACAAAGACAGTTTCCATGAAAATTAAAGTAAAATAACATTGTGAGGACAGTGGTTCTGTGATAAAATAAAAAAAAAAGAAATTGTATTCTTTGAGACTTATCCGGGTATCTTAAAGGATAAGACAGGTGAAAAGGATTTGGGGATTCATTACAAAAGGAGATGGAATCATGTCAGCAACGGGGTTATTTATTTTTCTGATTGCGATTATCGGGATTGCGGTACTTGGGGCGTTGATCGCAGTGATTGCAGCAGTATCCGGGGCATCTGCAGCTATTTCGGATGAAGAGGATGGACTGGAGGAGAACGCATAAAGTAGTCAGAAAATAACGGACAAAGTACAGGAAAGAAAGACATTCGGAAGCGGATGTCTTTTTTGTTTCTAAAAAGAAAATAAAGCTTTCGGAAATCCTCTTGTAAAAAAGAACCGATTATCGGTATAATGAAAAAAAGCAGGCGCTGGGAACTGTGTTCCACTTCCAATGTGTCTGCTTTATTCAGCAGAAGAAAAATTTACAGGAGGAAAACATGATTTCAAAGTACAGTGTGAAACGTCCTTATACCGTGCTTGTGGCAGTCGTGCTGGTCATCGTGCTTGGTGCGGTCTCGTTGTCAAAAATGACGACAGATCTGCTTCCGGATATGAGTTTTCAGTATGCGCTGGTTATCACAACCGATATGGGAGCAAGTCCGGAACAGGTGGAAAGTGATGTGACATCACCGATTGAATCCGCGATGGCAACAACATCCAACATTAAAAATATCAGTTCTGTTTCCTATAACAGTTATTCCATCGTAACACTGGAATATGAGCAGAATGCGAATATGGATTCGGTGGTGATCGAAATTCAGCAGAGTCTTGATCAGGTATCCGGGCAATGGGATGATTCCATTGGAACACCTATAATTATGAAAGTCAATCCGGACATGATGCCGGTGCTGGCTGCAGCGGTGGATAAGGATGGCATGGATGCGAACGCATTTTCCGATTATGTGAAGAATGATCTTGCGCCGGCACTTGAAAGTATGGAAGGAGTGGCTTCTGTCACTACGACCGGGCAGCTGGAAGAAAGCGTAGATGTAACACTCAATCAGGACAAGATAGACGCATTAAATAAAAAGATTCAGAAGAAGATCGATGAACAGTTTGAAAAGTCCCAGAAAAAATTGATGCGGGGAAAAAGAAAGTAGAGAGTGGAAAGTCTTCCATCAGTCAGGGATCGGAGCAGCTAAACAGCGCGATTAATCAGACGATGGATCAGCAGAAGAAGCTCTACAAGACGGAACAGGATCTGAAAAACAACTCGCAGAGTTAAAAAACAGAAAGCTTCTTTGGAACAGATCCAGACCGGTATTCAGACCTTTATGAAGTCGGATGCCTATACCGGAATCGTGACGGTATTAAAAGATAACCCGCAGCTTGCAGAGAGCAGTGAGATGCAGACACAGATCAAACAGGTTAATGCGGTTGTGAAAAAGCAGTTTTCAGCGTTGTCCTCGCTTGGAATCACAGTAAATACCTATGAGGATCTCCCGGCGGCATCCGCAGAAGTGGGAAAACTCCTGACCGAAGTCAATACAGGAATGAAAACCATTGAACGTGCACAGCAGAAGGTAGAGAGCGGAAAAGTCAGCCTGGCCTCGGCTTTAGATACGCTGAATGCCAATGCATCCATGACGGCACTTCAGGTCAGTGCTTCTTCTACCGAACTGGCCAATGCAGCCTCCTCCTTGGAGAGCGCACAGAGTAAACTGGATGAAGCCAAAGATACGGCACATGATTCCGCAGATCTGAATAAAGTGCTGAGCAAGGATACCATCACAAGCCTGCTTGCCGCGCAGAATTTTGATATGCCGGCGGGATATGCCATGGACGGGGATACCCAGTATCTGATCCGCGTGGGAGATGCCGTGCAGGATGTCGATGAATTAAAAGATCTGCCGCTTGTGGATATGGGAATCGACGGAATCGATACGATCCGTCTTTCGGACGTGGCAGAAGTCAAAGTGACGGATAATTCCGATGAGACGTATGCCGTGATTAATGGCAATCCTGGCATTATGCTTTCGATGGAAAAACAGACCGGATATTCTACCGGAGAAGTTACGAATCGTATCCTGGATAAATTTAAAGCGTTAGAAAAAGAAGATTCCAAGCTCCACCTGAATGTATTGATGAATCAGGGCGTATACATTGACATGATTGTAAACTCTGTAATGCAGAATATGATCTGGGGGCAATCCTTGCTATTTTGGTATTGCTGCTGTTCCTGAAAGATATCAAACCGACAATCGTGATTGCATGTTCCATACCGCTTTCCGTTGTCGCTGCAATCGTGCTGATGTACTTTACCGGAATTACCTTAAATATTATTTCCATGTCCGGACTGATGCTTGGTATTGGTATGCTTGTGGACAACTCAATTGTTGTCATCGAAAATATTTATCGTCTGCGCGCAGAAGGCTATTCCATCCGGAAAGCAGCGGTAGAAGGATCAAAACAGGTGACGGGGGCGATCATTGCGTCAACGCTTACCACGATCAGCGTCTATGCGCCGATTATTTTTACAGAGGGAATTACCCGGCAGCTGTTTGTGGATCTTGCCCTGACGATTGCATATACCCTGGTAGCGAGTCTGGTCGTGGCATTGACGTTTGTCCCGGCGATGGCTTCTGTTACACTCAGAAAAACAAAAGATATCCGTCATCCGTGGTTCGATGCCGTCCGGGAATGGTATGGCAGAGTGCTGGAGTGGTGTCTGCGTTTCAAACCACTGGTACTGATTATTGCGGTGGTTCTTCTGATCGCAAGTGCAGCACTGTCACTTTCACAAGGCTTAAACTTTATGGATATGGATATGGAGACAAATCAGCTTTCCGTCACGATTTCTGCAAAAGAGGGTGAGAAACTGACCTTTGAGGAATTAACACAGGCATCGGATGATGTGATTCAGAGAATCTCAAAAATCAAAGGAATCAAGACGGTCGGAGCGATGGCTGGTGGAGATTCCACGATGAATCTGATGGGTGGAGGAAATGACAGCGTCAGCATGTATATCCTGCTGGATGAGGACTCCAAAGTCAAAGCATCGGATGTGGAAGAAAAAATTGTCAGCAGGACGAAAGATCTGGACTGCAAAGTAGAAACCAACAGTTCTTCCATGGATTACAGCAGTTATTTCGGCAGCGGTCTTTCCGTCAGAATTAAAGGAAATGATATTGATACGCTGCAGAAGCTTGCCAAAGAAGTGGCAGATGTGATGAAGCAGACAAAGGGAACCGTGGATGTGGACGATGGTCTGGAAGATATGGAACCACAGCTTACCATTTCCGTGGATAAAGAAAAAGCTGCGGAATACGGATACACGGTTGCACAGGTATATCAGCTTGTCAGTGCGAAGATGGCAGACAGCAAGAGCGCAACCACGATTTCCACAGACATCAAAGATTATAAAGTCTATGTGCAGACACAGGAACAGACGGATACGAAACTGGACGATATCAGACAGATGACATTTACCCACACAGACATAGACGGAAAAGAAAAAGAGATTCCTCTTACGAAAATCTGTGAGATGAAAGATACGACAACACTCAGCACCATGAAACGGGATGCACAGACACGTTATATTACGGTATCCTGTGGTGTGGATGAAGATCACAATGTCACACTGCTTGGCAATAAAATTCAAAAGAGTATGGATAAGCTGAATGTGCCGGAAGGCTATCATATCGAAATGACCGGAGAGGACGAGACAATCAGTGATTCCATGAGCCAGCTGGTTCTGATGATGATACTGGCAGTTATCTTTATTTATCTGATCATGGTGGTACAGTTCCAGTCACTGGTTTCTCCGTTTATCATTATGTTCTCGATTCCGCTTGCCTTCACCGGAGGATTTATTGCTCTGCTTCTGACAGGGCAGGAAGTCAATGTCCTTGCAATGCTTGGATTTATCATGCTGGCAGGTCTTATTGTAAACAACGGTATTGTACTGATTGATTATATCAATCAGGCAAGAAAAAGCGGGTGTTTCTAAGCATGAGGCGATTATTTCATCGGGAAAGACCCGTGTTCGTCCGATTCTGATGACGGTACTGACCACAGTTCTTGCAATGCTGACTACGGCTCTTGGAATCGGTGACGGTTCCGACATGATGCGTCCGATGGCAATCACACTGATTGGAGGACTGGTTTATGGTACCGTTCTGACGCTGATTGTCATTCCATGTATCTACGATATGTTCCATCGGGAAAAGAACATGGTAGAAGAGGAATTATAGTGAATTTCACAGAAATCTTCTTGACAAAAAAAAGAGAGCCGCAAGTAAGATTAAATTATGTATAAAAAAGTGATGATGGAGAGGAGTACACATGGAATTCCTGAAAGAGAAGGATATTCATTGAAGTGGAGCATTGGCAGAGTTTTCGTGCAGAATGTTCCTGCAATGGCTGTAAGATATCCACAGGATGCAGTGTGGAAGGTAGCTCCGGAACTGGAAGGTTGAATGTGGTACATTGCCCTGTAGGCATTCCCGGATCGTCCCCGTTAAAGGACATGATGAGTATTACAAAGGTGGTACCGCGAGAGTTTTCGCCCTTTGTGCAGAAAAAGAAAAGGCTTTCTGTACAGAGGGCGTTTCATTTATATTAAGGAGGAACACATGAGCAAAGAATTAAGTAAAACATACGATCCGAAAGATATAGAGGATCGTCTCTATAAGAAGTGGGAGGACAATGGGTATTTTCATGCAGAAGTAGACCGCAGCAAGAAACCGTTTACCATTGTGATGCCACCGCCAAATATTACCGGTCAGCTTCACATGGGACATGCACTGGATAATACCATGCAGGATATCCTGATCCGCTACAAGAGAATGCAGGGATACAATGCACTGTGGCAGCCGGGTACGGATCACGCATCCATCGTTACAGAGGTAAAGGTGATTCAGAGTTTAAAAGAGCAGGGCATCAATAAGGAGGACCTGACCCGTGAAGAATTCCTGGATAAGTGCTGGGAGTGGAGAAAAGAATACGGCGGACGTATTGTAAAGCAGCTGCGCAAACTTGGTTCTTCCGCAGACTGGCAGCGTGAGCGCTTTACGATGGATGAAGGATGTTCCCATGCGGTACAGGAAGTATTCACCAAGTTATATAAGAAGGGCTGGATTTATAAAGGTTCCCGTATTGTCAACTGGTGTCCAGTATGTAAGACTTCCATTTCCGATGCGGAAGTTGAGCATGAAGAGCAGGATGGATTTTTCTGGCATATCAATTATCCGGTTGTTGGAGAGGAAGGCCGCTTCGTAGAGATTGCCACCACACGTCCGGAGACACTGTTTGGTGATACTGCGGTGGCAGTAAACCCGGACGATGAGCGTTATAAAGATATTGTCGGAAAGACTTTAAAGCTTCCGATGACGGACCGCGAAATCCCGGTGATCGCAGATGCTTATGTAGACAAGGAATTTGGAACCGGATGCGTAAAGATCACTCCGGCACATGACCCGAACGATTTTGAGGTTGGAAAGCGTCATAATCTGGAAGAAATTGTTGTCATCAACGACGATGCAACGATGAATGAAAAAGCCGGAAAATACGCCGGAATGGACCGCTACGAGTGCCGGAAAGCACTGGTGGATGATCTTAAGAAAGAGGGACTTCTGGTAAAGTTGTTCCACATTCCCACAATGTCGGTGTGCATGACCGCTGTCATACAACGGTTGAGCCGATGATCAAGCAGCAGTGGTTTGTAAAGATGGATGAGATGATCAAGCCGGCTGTGGAAGGTGTGAAGAACGGAGATATCAAACTTCTTCCAAAGCGTATGGACAAGACCTACTTTAACTGGACCGACAACATCCGTGACTGGTGTATCAGCCGTCAGCTGTGGTGGGGACACCGCATTCCGGCATGGTACTGCGATGACTGTGGCGAGATGGTAGTATCCATCGAAAATCCTGGCAAGTGTCCGAAGTGCGGATGTACACATATGACACAGGATCCGGATACGCTTGATACCTGGTTTTCTTCTGCACTGTGGCCAATCTCTACGCTGGGATGGCCGGAAAAGACCGAGGATCTGGATTATTTCTATCCGAACGATGTGCTGGTGACCGGTTACGATATTATTTTCTTCTGGGTTATCCGTATGATTTTCTCTGGATATGAGCAGATCGGTAAGGCACCGTTCCATACCGTACTGTTCCACGGACTGGTACGTGACTCCCAGGGACGCAAGATGAGTAAATCCCTGGGCAACGGCATTGATCCACTGGAAATCATTGACCAGTACGGCGCCGACGCGCTGCGTCTCACGCTGATTACCGGAAATGCACCGGGAAACGACATGCGGTTCTACTGGGAGCGTGTGGAGGCATCCCGTAATTTTGCCAATAAAGTATGGAACGCCTCCCGCTTTATCATGATGAATCTGGATGGATTTGAACTCCATACGCCGTCAAAGGATGAGTTACATGCAGCAGACAAGTGGATTCTTTCCAAGGTGAATACCCTTGCTAAAGATGCCACAGAAAATATGGACAAATTTGAACTCGGAATTGCTGTACAGAAAGTATACGATTTCATCTGGGATGAGTTCTGTGACTGGTACATTGAGATCGCAAAAGTCCGTACCTATAAAAAGGATGAAGATCCGGTATCTGCCAATGCAGCACTGTGAACCTTAAAGACCGTACTGACCGAGGCATTGAAACTGTTACATCCGTATATGCCATTTATCACAGAAGAAATCTTCTGTACATTACAGTCAGAGGAAGAGACGATTATGCTCTCAAGTGGCCGGAGTACAAAGAAGAGTGGAACTTCCCGGCAGAGGAATCTGCCATTGAGCACTGTAAGGATCTCGTTAAGGGAATCCGTAATGTCCGCACAGAAATGGATGTTCCGCCATCAAGAAAGGCAAAGCTTTATATTACATCTGAGGATGCAGGGCTTCGCACTGTTTTTGAAGAAAATAAGGAAGTATATGTAAATCTTGCTTCTACCAGCGAGATTATAGTACAGGCAGACAAAAACGGTATCAGTGAGGATGCGGTTTCCGTTGTGATTCCGGGAGCAGTTCTTTATCTGCCGCTGGAGGATCTGGTAGATTTTGAAAAAGAAAAAGAGCGTTTGCATAAAGAAAAAGATAAGCTGACGAAGGAACTTGCACGTTCTAAGGGCATGCTTTCCAATGAAAAATTCTTAAATAACGCAAAACCGGAAAAGGTACAGGAAGAGAAAGACAAGCTGGCAAAGTATGAGCAGATGATGGCTCAGGTAGAAGCGCGGCTGGCACAAATGAAATAAATGGTTTCGGATTTCTATAGCAGAGAGGGGAAAATGCCATGGAAGATATTTCAATGAGAGGTGCGGTTGTTCGGATTTCACAGGATAGTATGGAAGCATATTTGACATTGCAGCCGCCGGAGAACGGAGAGGGATACACATTATCAGAGCTGGTGCGGTATATCCGCACCCAGCGGGTAACCAATGGAATTGACGAAGCGGCGATCCAGGAGATGATCGATGGCGGAGTGTACATGAGAGATGTATGTATTGCAAAAGGACAGCCACCGGTCAATGCAGAAAATGGCCGCTATGAACTTCATTTCAATCCGGATGTGGATGGAAAACCAAAGGTCAAGGAGGATGGTTCCATAGATTACTGGAGCATCCGTACAGTGGAGATGGTAAAAAGAAGGTCAGACAATTGCCACCTACTATCCACCAACCGAGGCGGTAAACGGGATGAATGTTTCGGGAAAGCCGATACTGGCAGTCCGTGGCAAGCCATTGCAGCCACTCCGCGGAAAAGGATTTCACTGTACAGAAGACGGAAGTACTTATATTGCAGACCTGTCTGGAAAGATTGAAATGTCAAACGGAAAGATCCGGATATCCGCAGTTTATGAAATTCCCGGTGATGTGGGAATCGGTACAGGAAATGTGGAATATCACGGAGATGTTGTAATCCACGGTGGAATCAAACCGGGGGCAAAGGTAAGTACGAGTGGAAGTCTCACGGTAGACGGTATCTGCGAGAACTGTGTGATTGAAGCGGGAAAAGATATTGTCCTGCGAAGCGGTGTTCTCGGTGGAAACAAGACCAGTATTCGTGCAGGTGGGAATATCCACGCAAAATTTTTCGAATACTGTAAGGTGAAAGCCGATGGCTTTATTGAAGTGACTTATGCATTAGACAGTCATATGATCAGTTTTGATCATATTTATGTAACCGGAAAAAAGGGAAGTATCATTGGCGGATATGCCTACGCAATCAGTGGAATGGATGTGAATGTAATCGGAAATTCCACGGAAGTAAAGACACAGGTGCATGTCGGAGTCAGTGCGCAGATGCGGCAGGAACTGTCGGATCTGCAGAAATCCATTGAAGAAAATGGGGAAGTGATCAAGAAGATTACCACTGGGCTGAAACAGTTTGAACTGGTGGCTGCGCAAAAGGAATTGATGTATCGAAAGATCCGCGCAGAACTGAGCTTCTTCGTGCCAAAATGAAAACGCAGGCAGATATTGCTGAAAGCCAAAAAGCGGTAGATCGTCTGGAAGAACTGGTCAAACGCGGGGAAAATGCAAAGATCAGTGTCGTACGCAAAGTGTATTCCGGATGTGTTGTAACCATTGACCAGCAGACGCTTACCGTAAAAGAACTGCAGGAATCCGTTTGTTTCAGAAGAAAAAAGAAGGGGTTGTGATGATCTCTCTCAAGTAAACAGATGCAGTTCCTGTAATATTTCCGAGAAATAATGCGAATAAATTTACTTGCATATCCAATGCATTATATTATAATTAAGATACATGGGAACGCAGAACCTGTATATCGCAAAAAGGAGCAGGAGAAATGATTAATTTTGAAAAAGAGCTGAAGAATTTTCAGCCGAGTCTGGAAGTAGAAGAAGCCGAGGCTGCAATTTATAACCATGATCTGACAGATGTAACGGATATTATTACCGAAATATTGCGTGATGTACGTCAGAATGGTCAGCAGTTAGGACAGTAATGAAAAAGAGGAAGAAATGATTTGTTATAAATGTGGACAGGAGGGTGGAAATGCAAAGCGCTGCCCGAATTGCGGGGCAGATCTTTCCGTATTTTTGAAAGTGCGTCACATTTCCAACGCATATTATAATCTGGGGCTGGAACAGGCGGGCGTGAGAAATCTTTCCGGAGCGATTGTCAGCCTGAAAAACAGTCTGAAGTTTAATAAATATAATATTGATGCACGAAATCTTCTGGGATTGATTTATTGCGAGACAGGAGAAGTGGTAGATGCCTTAAGTGAATGGGTGATCAGCCGCAGTTATCAGCCGAAGGACAATCTTGCCAGTCATTATCTTGATGAGATCCAGCAGGACCGGGGAAGATTGGATTCCGTAAATCAGACGATTAAAAAATATAACCAGGCATTGCACTATTGCAAGCAGGACAGTCGGGATCTGGCAATTATCCAGTTGAAAAAGGTACTTTCGCTGAATCCGAAGCTTGTCAAGGCACATCAGCTGCTGGCGCTTCTTTATCTGCAGGACAATAAGCTGGAACTGGCAAAAAAACTTTGCGCAATGCGGGAAAGATTGATACAAATAATACAACCACCCTGCGTTATCTGCGCGAAGTGAATGCAAGACTGAAGGAAAAAAGTCCTTCCAAAAGCCGAAGGATGATGATCTGATTTCTTATCAAAGTGGAAATGAGACCATTATCATGCCGAAGCGGTTTAAGGAATCTTCGATTGGGGCAACATTGGTATATATCGTGATCGGACTGATTGTGGGTACTGCGATTACCGCGTTTCTGATCGTGCCGAGCGTCCGCAACAAGGCAAAAGAAGAGGCACAGAGAAAACTGGTTGAGGCGAGTGATACCATTTCCACGAATGGACAGACAATCAAAGATCTGGAAGGACAGGTGGAGGATCTGAAAAATCAGCTGGAGGAGCAGACGACCAACAACGAAAAGGTCAAGGTTAAGATATCCACTTATGAAAATCTCCTACAGGCATGTGTTTCCTATTATGGATCAAAGGATGTGACGACTGCGGGAGAGACGCTGGACAAAGTAAAGACGAAGTATCTGTCCGATAAAGCCAAAACCATATATGATGATATCCATGGGGAGGTACAGGATAAGTATCTGAATCAGCTTTACAAGGAAGGCTATAGTTTGTACTCCCGTGGAAAGTATAAGGACGCCATCGATACATTAAAACAGATTACGGATGAGCAGGAAGATTTCCAGGATGGATCAGCTGCCTATTATCTGGCGCAGTCCTACCGGAAAAACGGGGACCTGAAATCTGCAAAACCGTATTATCAGTATGTGATTGAAAATTATCCGGATACGGAGCGGGCGAGAACGTCACAGAATTATGTAGACGCACAGGAATAAAAAGGAACACATTGCATTACAAAAGACACTACAGTACAGGTTACTGTCGGTGTCTTTTTTTTGCTTATTTATAAAGAATAAGGGAAAGGAAGAGGTTTTATATGGAAGCAACATATCGAAAGGAAGCAGACTGCATGATTGTGCCGATGCCGCGGGAGGTGGATCATCATGTGGCAGGCAATATGAGCAGGGAAATAGATCTGCTGGCGGAAAGCTGGCATGTTCACAGGATTATATTTGATTTTGCGGGGACTGATTTTATGGACAGTTCCGGAATCGGTATATTAATAGGAAGAAAAAAAGACGATGGACATGCATGCAGGAAAAGTGACAGCGGTAAATCTGGGAGAACGGGTGTATAAAATATTTGAAAAATCCGGGTTGTTTCAGATTATTTCATTGGAAGAGGAGGAAAAATAAAATGGTGCAGGAAAATCATATGCAGGTTCATTTTGATGCAAAATCCGTAAATGAGGGATTGGCACGCATGGTTGTGACCGCATTTATGACAAATATGAATCCGACGCTGGAGCAGATTGCAGATGTAAAGACAGCAGTGAGTGAGGCTGTGACAAATGCCATTATCCATGGATACGAAGATGAAACGAAACAGGTGGAACTGACCTGTGACCAAAACGGTCAGCAATTGGTGGTAACGGTGGAAGATCACGGAGTCGGAATTGAAGATCTTGAACAGGCATTGCAGCCTTTTTTACTACAAAACCGGAATTGGAACGTTCCGGTATGGGCTTTTCCTTTATGGAGGCATTTATGGATCGGATTGAGGTACGGTCAAAAAAAAGGAGAAGGAACACGTGTGGTTATGTGGAAATACATAGAAAGGGAACGTGAGCAGTAAGATACCGGCAAAAGAGGAAAATGGACGACAGAACATCCAGAGGGCGCAGCAGGGAGACCGGAAGATCAGGCAGCAGATGATAACCGAGAATATGGGGCTGGTTTATATGGTGGCGAAACGATTTGCAAACCGGGGAACCGATTTGCAGGATCTGACACAGATCGGAGTGATTGGTCTGATCAAGGCGATCGACCGGTTTGACACTTCGCTATCCTACTCTTTTTCTACCTATGCGGTTCCGCTTATTATGGGGAAATCCGGAGATTTTTACGGGATGACGGTATGATTCATACGAGTCGCCAGATGAAAGAACATGCAAGAAAAATAGCAATTGTCAGAGAACAAATGAAAAAGACACAAAATAAGGAGCCGACATTGCAGGAACTGGCGGAAAAGACAGGAATTGCCATTGAAGATCTGGTGGTGGCAATGGAAGCAGGAAGAGAGGTGGATTCTTTTTCACGACCGGTGACGGAAAATGACGGAAAAGTGCTGACTTTGGAAGAAAAGCTGGAGGATAATCACCGGTTTGAAACTCCGCTTCTGAATCATATTGCATTGAAACAGGCGATCGACCAGCTGCCGGAGGAAGAGGCACAGCTGATAAAATTTCGCTATATGGACAATCTTTCCCAGGCAGAAACAGCAAAGCGCATGGGGAAAAATCAGGTATCCGTATCGCGCAGTGAGAGGAAGATACTGGAAAAACTTCGCAGAAAAATGTTGTAGCTACCACTTACAGGTACAGGGAAAATCTGGTATAATTTGCACGTAAAAGATCACAAAAGGGAGAAATTAACATGGGAGAATATTTGCAGGAAGCCGTGTTGCCGGTGCAGTACGACAATTATGTGTTTGATCTGTACGGGACACTGGTGGATATCCACACAGAGGAAGATTTTCCAAAACTGTGGGAGAAACTGGCATTGTTTTTTGGATATTACGGGGCCATTTATGAACCGAAGGAATTGCAGAAGCGCTATGCGGCACTTGTCAGCGACTGTGAGCGTGCGTTGAAAAAGACGCTGGAAGAGGACAGGCATTATACGCATGAGGCATCTCCGGAGATTGAGATCGGGGAAGTGTTTGAAAAACTGTATCAGGAAAAAGGGATCGTGGCCGATAAGACCCTTGCCATACATACCGGACAGTTTTTCCGTGCGCTGTCTACCGATTATGTCCGTTTGTATCCGGGGACACAGCAGATGCTTGCCAGTCTGAAAAAATGGACAAAAAGTATATCTGTTATCGAATGCCCAGCGCATTTTTACCGCATATGAAATGAATGTTTTAGGCATTACAAAATATTTTGATGATATTTTGATTTCTTCGGATTATCACACGAAAAAACCGGACAAACGTTTCTTTCATATATTGTTGGAGCGGCATAAGCTGGATGTGTCACATTCCCTGTATATCGGGAATGACAGCCGTTGTGATGTCGGTGGTGCAAAAGGTGTCGGAATGCCTGTGTTTTATGTAAATTCCAATATTTCCCCGAAAAATGATGACGGAAAAGAGGCAGACTATATTGTAGAGAATTTTTGTGCCTGGAAGGAGGTAACCATATGAGTAAATTAAAACCAGGAAAAGTAGCAATTATCGGATGTGGATTTGTCGGTTCTGCATCTGCATTCGCCCTGATGCAGAGCGGATTATTTACCGAGATGGTGCTTTTGGATGCAAAACATCAGACAGCAGAAGGGGAAGCCGAAGATATCGTACACGGAATTCCGTTTGGAAGACCGATGCAGATTTATGCCGGAGATTATGATGATATTGCGGATGCAGCCATTATTGTAATTACAGCAGGTGCAAATCAGAAGCCGGACGAAACCAGACTGGATCTGGTGCACAAAAACATTGCAATTTTCCAGTCGATTATTCCGGAAATTACAAAAAGAGATTTTGAAGGAATTCTTCTGATTGTTGCAAATCCGGTAGATATTCTGACTTACACGGCGCAGAAACTGTCCGGTTATCCGGAAAAACGGGTAATTGGTTCCGGAACTGTGCTGGATTCTGCCAGACTGAAGTATCATCTGGGACAGCATCTGGGAGTGGACAGCAGAAGTGTACATGCTTTTATCGTGGGAGAACACGGGGACAGTGAGATTGCGGCATGGAGCAGTGCGAATATATCCGGAATACCGCTGGACAATTTCTGTGAGATGCGGGGGCACTATAATCATATGGAAGCAACGGAACGTATCGCCGCGGAGGTAAAACAGAGTGCCTATGAGATTATTTCCAAAAAAAGGAGCCACATATTATGGAATTGCCATGTCAGTTAAGCGCATCTGCGAAGCAATCATAAGAGATGAAAAATCAATTCTGCCGATTTCGACCATGCTGCACGGAGAGTATGGAATCTCAGACGTGGTGTTAAGTCTGCCGTGTATCGTTGGCCGCGATGGCTATGAAACCAAGGTTCCAATCGATCTGGATCAGGAGGAAGTTTCCAAACTGCATGAGTCTGCAAATACGCTGAAAGAAGTTCTTTCGAAGTTCTTTGCCGAAAATTAGTTTTTTTGTGCTTGCATTTTTTGGAAGAAAGGGGTAGAATACCACAGTGGGTAGAGCAAAGGCGTCGTAATGTATGTACGACGCCTCTTTTTATATATAAAGTGTATGACTATATGAGAAATATACAAATATGACATATAGTTTATATAAAAAAAACGTTTTACTTTTTACAATATGACAAATATAATAGCTTTTGATTCAAAAGTTAAGAAAGGAAGTGAGACTGTTGGATGTGTTGGTAAAGAATCTGATGGAGGAGCTGAATTGCGATACCGTCTTTACAATCCCGCTGTTTGGTGGCATTCCGATCTATGAATCGGTTGTTGTTACATGGATCATCATGGCGGTCATTCTTCTTTTGTGTCTGATCCTTGTCAGAGGACTAAGAGTTGAGAATACAAGCCGTAAGCAGGTAGTACTTGAACTTGCTGTTTCAAAACTGTATGGATTCTTTGAGGACACGATAGGAGAAAACGGTAAAGCGTACATTCCGTACCTGGCAGCAGTTGCCATCTACATAGGAATTGCCAACCTCATCGGCCTATTAGGCTTCAAGCCACCGACAAAAGACATGAATGTCACGGTAGCGCTTGCATTGATGAGTATCATCTTAATTGAAGCAGCAGGAGTGAGAAAGAAAGGAACCAAAGGCTGGTTAAAGAGCTTTGCGGAACCAATGCCTGTAGTTCTTCCAATTAACATTCTTGAGATATTCATCAAACCATTATCACTTTGTATGCGATTGTTTGGAAACGTACTTGGTTCCTTCGTTATTATGGAGTTACTGAAGATGGTGGTTCCACCCGTACTTCCAGCAATATTCAGTTGTTACTTTGATATTTTTGACGGACTGATTCAGGCATACGTATTTGTATTCCTTACAGGCTTGTTCATCAAGGAAGCAACGGAGTAACACACTAATTAACTGAGAAAAGAAAAGGAGAAAACATTATGTCAGCATCATTATTTGTAGCAATTGGAGCAGGAGTTGCAGTATTAACAGGTATCGGAGCAGGTATCGGTATCGGTAAAGCTACCGCAGCAGCAACAGATGCAATCGCAAGACAGCCGGAAGCAGAAAGTAAGATTTCCAAAGCATTACTTCTTGGTTGTGCACTTGCCGAGGCAACCGCTATTTACGGTTTCGTTATTGCATTACTTATCATTCTTTTCTTAAAATAATGATTACCTGCGTAATTATTACATTAAGAAAGGAGCAGTAAACTATGCTGAGTTTAAATCCATGGGATATCTTGTGGACGATCGTAAATCTGCTTGTTTTATATGCAATCTTTCGTAAGTTTTTGTTTCAGCCGGTCATGAATATCATTCATGAGAGAGAGGACATGATCAACAAACAGTTCGAGGATGCCCAAAAACAGCAGGACGATGCAGCGCAGATGAAGAGTGAGTATGAGAACCAGTTAAAGGGTGCCAGAGAAAAGGCAGATCAGATCATTCTCGATGCGAAGACGCGTGCACAGGAAGAATATAACAATAAAATGGAAGCAACCAGAGCCGAAGCAGATCATATGCTTGAGAAAGCAAAGAGTGATATTGCAAATGAGCAGGAAAAGGCAACAAGAGATGCTCAGGCAAAGATCGCAGAGCTTGCTTTGCTGGCTGCTAAGAAGATTATGAAGACGGGTGAAGCACATGACGCAGGCAGCAGTAAATAGTGCCAAGGTACTATACCGGCTGTCTGTCAGCAGAGAGGATGTCGAGAAAGCGGAAAAACTTTTCTTTATGACACCGCAACTGCAGAAAGTTCTGACGAGCCCGGTCGTACCGGCAGCAAAAAAGTATGAAATTATCGATCAGGTATTTGCACTGGAAACGACAGAAGATGTGCTGGTCCGGTACATGAAGATCATGTGCAGGATTGGTAACATGACCGAGATGCAGGATATTTTCCAATATTATTATAAATACTGGGATCAGATGCGTCATGTGGTTCGTGCGGACCTGATTTATGCCGAGACTCCGAGCAAAGAAGAGGAGGCCGAGGCGAAAAAAATTCTGGATAAAAACTATCCGGATAGTGAGATTACCCTGACGCAGAGTGTGGATGAGTCGCTGATCGGTGGCTATGTTGTTAAGGTGGGATATAAAGAATATGACCACAGCTATGAAGGACGTCTGCGTCAGTTACAAAGAAAACTTACAGGAGGTGACCCCTTTGGGCGCTATTAGTGCAACAGATATTATCTCCATTATTCAGGGTGAGATCGAAAATATCAACTGGGATGAACAAAGCCGTGAGACAGGTGAGGTCATCTGGGTCGGTGATGGAATTGTTACCGTATACGGAATTGATCATGCAATGTATGGCGAGATCGTAGCCTTTGAAAACGGAGTCAAAGGAATGGTTCAGGATGTCAGACAGAATGAAATCGGTATTATTCTTTTTGGTCGTGATACCGGAATCAAAGAAGGAACCAAAGTGGTTCGTACCAAGAAAAAAGCCGGTATTCCGGTCGGTGATGCGTTTGTAGGAAGAGTAATCAATGCACTCGGTGAGCCGATTGACGGAAACGGTGATGTAAAAGAGGATGATTATCGTCCGATCGAGCAGGAAGCTCCTGGTATCATCGACAGACAAAGCGTAGACACACCAATGGAGACCGGTATTCTTTCCATTGATTCCATGTTCCCAATCGGACGTGGACAGCGTGAGTTGATCATCGGTGACCGTCAGACCGGTAAGACAGCGATCGCAACCGATACCATCTTAAACCAGAAAGGCAAAGACGTAATCTGCGTCTACGTTGCCATTGGTCAGAAGGCATCTACCGTTGCAAAGATTGTAAATACATTAAAGAAACATGATGCCATGGATTATTCCATCGTAGTATCTTCTACAGCCAGTGATCCGGCATCTTTACAGTACATAGCTCCATATGCAGGAACTGCCATGGCAGAATATTTTATGCACAAGGGCAAGGATGTTCTCATTGTATATGATGATCTGTCCAAGCATGCGGTTGCATACCGTGCAATTTCCCTTCTGCTTGAGCGTTCCCGGGACGTGAGGCTTATCCTGGTGATGTATTCTACTTACACTCCAGACTGCTTGAGCGTTCCAGTCATCTGAGTGACAAGTTAGGTGGCGGTTCCATCACCGCACTGCCGATTATTGAAACACAGGCCGGTGATGTTTCCGCATATATTCCTACCAACGTTATTTCCATTACCGATGGTCAGATCTTCCTCGAGAGCAACCTGTTCAACGCAGGTATGAGACCAGCCGTAAACGTAGGACTTTCCGTATCCCGAGTCGGTGGTGCAGCCCAGACAAAGGCAATGAAGAAAGCATCCGGTAGTATCCGTATCGATCTGGCACAGTACCGTGAGATGGAAGTGTTCACACAGTTTGCTGATCTGGATGATGCAACAAAAGCACAGCTGCAGCACGGAAAAGCTCTGATGGAGCTGTTGAAGCAGCCGCTGAGTCATCCGCTTTCCATGCATGAGCAGGTATTAACCCTGTGCATGGCAACGGACGGTGTATTCGATAAGATACCTACCAGACAGGTAAAACAGTATCAGAAAGATATCCTGGATTTCATGGATCTGAAACATCCGGAGATCGGAAAAGAAATTGAGCAGACAAAAGCTTTATCCGATGAACTGAGACAGAAAATCAAAGATGCTGCAGCAGAGTTCGCAGCAGAACAGTAAGCAGGTGTTACGATGGCAAATGCAAAAGAAATTCAGGATCGAATGAAGAGTATCAATGATACATTAAAGATTACAAATGCAATGTACATGATTTCTTCTTCGAAATTAAAGAAATCTAAAAAATGCTGACGGACACAGAACCGTATTTCTTTACCCTGCAATCTGAGATGAGCCGTATTCTGCGGCATTTGCCGGATCTGGACAGTATTTATTTTAGGTCCACAGATGAGATTCCGGAAGAAGAAAAACGGGTCGCTTATATGGTAGTTACGGCAGATAAGGGACTGGCAGGATCTTACAACCACAATATTTTAAAAATTGCGGAAGAGGAACTTGTAAAGCACCCGAAACGTCAGCTGTATGTGCTTGGTGAAGTCGGAAGACATTATTTTGAAGAACGTGGAATTGAGATCAACAAACAGTTCCATTATACGATTCAGAATCCGACATTGAACCGTGCACGAAATATCTCTGAGGAACTTCTCGAAGGTTACCGTCAGGGAGAGTTTGATGAAATCTATATCATTTATACCTCAATGGTCAATGCGATGCAGGAAGAAGCAGAAATCCTGCAGCTGCTTCCACTGAAAAAGCAGATTTCCACAACGTGGAGATTCCGCTGGATGTCAGACGTGAGGAGCTTGCCCTGCGTCCATCGGCAGATGCAGTGATGAATCGTATTGTTCCGGACTATGTGGTAGGATTTGTTTATGGTGCGCTGGTAGAATCCTTCTCCTGCGAGCAGAATGCCCGTATGATGGCGATGGAGGCAGCAACCAACAGCGCAAAGGATATGCTTCATGAGCTGGATATCATGTATAACCGTGCCAGACAGGCAGCGATTACCCAGGAGATCACAGAGGTAATTGCGGGAGCAAAATCCCAGAAGCGCAAGAAAAAGAGATAATGGAGGCCTAGGATGAAAACAGGAAAAATCATACAGGTTATGGGACCTGTTGTGGACGTTGAATTTGAAGACGAAGAATTGCCTGCAATCAGAGACGCTCTGGAAGTACAAAATGGTGACAAAAAATGTATCATGGAGGTTGCACAGCATATAGGAAATAATACGGTACGCTGTATTATGCTTGCAGCCAGTGAAGGTCTTTGCCGTGATATGGAAGTCATTGCAACCGGAAGCGGTATCAAGACACCAGTTGGTGAGGCAACACTGGGACGTCTGTTCAACGTATTAGGAGAAACAATTGATGACGGAAAGCCGATCGGGGATGCTCCAAAGTGGGTGATCCACAGAGAGCCGCCAGCATTTGAAGATCAGAACCCTGCAGAGGAAATCTTAGAGACCGGTATCAAGGTCATCGACTTACTTGCCCCATACGCAAAGGGCGGTAAGATCGGTCTGTTTGGAGGTGCCGGTGTAGGAAAAACCGTACTGATCCAGGAGCTGATCACCAATATTGCAACAGAACACGGCGGATATTCCATTTTCACCGGTGTCGGGGAGCGTTCCCGTGAAGGAAATGATCTGTGGACCGAAATGGGCGAATCCGGTGTACTTGAAAAACAGCCTTAGTGTTTGGACAGATGAATGAGCCGCCAGGGGCTCGTATGCGTGTCGCTGAGACCGGACTTACCATGGCTGAGTATTTCCGTGATGAGCAGCATAAAAATGTGCTTCTCTTCATTGATAACATTTTCCGTTTCACACAGGCCGGATCAGAGGTATCCGCACTGCTTGGACGTATGCCGTCAGCCGTAGGTTATCAGCCGACACTGGCTACGGAGATGGGTGAGCTGCAGGAGCGAATCGCTTCCACAAAGAACGGATCTATTACTTCCGTACAGGCTGTATATGTACCAGCCGATGACTTGACAGACCCGGCACCAGCTACGACATTCGCACATCTGGATGCTACAACCGTACTTTCCAGAAAGATTGTTGAGCAGGGGATTTATCCGGCTGTAGATCCTCTGGAGTCTTCTTCCCGTATCCTTGAGCCGGATATCGTAGGCGAGGAGCATTACGAGGTTGCACGTAAAGTGCAGGAGATCCTTCAGAAGTACAAGGAATTGCAGGATATCATTGCAATTCTTGGTATGGAAGAACTGGCAGACGAAGATAAAGTTTTGGTATACCGTGCAAGAAAGATTCAGAAATTCCTTTCCCAGCCATTCCATGTAGCAGAGAACTTTACCGGTATCAAAGGTGTTTATGTACCAGTAAAAGAAACTATTCGTGGATTCAAGGCAATCCTTGACGGTGAGATGGATGAATATCCGGAGAATGCATTCTTTAATGCAGGAACTATCGAGGATGTTAAGAAGAAAGCCGAGCAGATGGAGCAGAACGCATAGCATAAAGAACGGAGATCATTATGGCAGGCAATACATTCTATTTAAAAATTATATCTGCAAACCGTGTGTTCTTTTCCGGAAGATGCCGTTCTCTGATCGTTCCGGAATATGATGGGCAGAAAGAAATTCTGGCCATCATGAGGATATGGTCATCGCCATTGATGAGGGCGAGATGAGGTTTCAGCCGGAAGGCACGGATAACTGGGAATATGCAGTTGTCGGAATGGGATTTGTCGAGATCGTCAATAACCGTGTGACACTTCTCGTGGAGACTGCAGAGCGTCCGGAGGAAATCGATGTGGCAAGAGCCCGCGAAGCAAAAGAGCGTGCAGAGGAGCAGATGCGCCAGAAGCAGAGTATCCGTGAGTATTACCACTCAAGAGCTTCTCTTTCCCGTGCGATGGCACGTCTGAAAGGAACCAGCGGAAGAAAATAAAACAATAAAAAAAGGATGCACGTTTTGTGCATCCTTTTTTATCTGACATTATTCATTCATGGCAATCAGTTTTGCATACCATTGCAGGGAAGAAACCCATGCATGGGAAACATCCGGAATTTCGATGTTTTTAAGCACCAGCTGGCGGGAAACTTCCTGCCATTCTGCCGATTCGTATTTTACAATAAAGTGAAGCACTTCTGCCAGGGAACCGGTATGTTCCAGAAGGGCGGTGCGGATCTTGCCCGATACACGTACCATGGAGAGGGCTTCTTCCATGGAACAATCCAGAATAATATCCAGAATCGAGAAAAGACCGGTCAGAAACAGTTCCTGGGAACGCATTGCCATGCCAAAGACCGGTGCAAGATTTTCTGCAAACTTGGCACGCAGCAGGGAAAGGCGCATCAGTTCATTCGGCTTGTCAGAACACAGTTTCTCAATGACGGTTGTCTGAATCCAGCGCGTCAGATCCTTCTGCCCCAGCATTGAGACAGCAACCCGCACGGAAGTGATTTCGGAATTAAAGGAGCGTGTATTTGCCAGCCGCAGCAGGGAGATGATAAGAGCCGTGTCCTGACTGATAATATCAGCCGCTTTGGTCAGGTCAAAATCATCTTCTTCAATCAGATTCAGAAGCGAAATGTAATTGATCTTCAGGGGCGATACTTTGTGTTCGCCGCGTGTGACCGGCATACGGAAAAAGGTTCCTTCAAATAAAGAAATTGTTTCTGCAGGACTGAGTTTTCCGAATGTTTCCGTGTCCGGAATGTTGCTGGCACAGATACAGATATCCGGATACAGTTTGCGGAAATAGAAAGAAGCCTTGACGGCATCTATTTTCTGGCAGTCAATCAGAATGTAGTCCATCTGTGACAGAATCGGTGCGTAGTCTTCGTAGCAGTGAACAGGAAGATTACGGATTGCAAAATGATATCCGAATTCGCGCAGTTCGCGGATGCGGTCTGTATACATGGATACCGGAGGAAATGTCTGGTCAATCAGGAGAATCGGTGCATGGTTTGTATTTTTGCACTCGGACTCCAGACTGCTGAAAATAGAGATATTATTTAAAGATACAAAAATCGGTTTTCCTCCGGAGAGTGTGGTGGTTCCAAGCTCCTGAATCAGTTCCAGCCCGTCTACATAGGCAGCTCCGTCAAACTGTCTGGAACCAAGAAGGCTTGGGTTCATAAGAAAGTTATTTTTTCTGGTAAACAGAGAATAAGCACTAACGGACATATTCCGGTCAAAAAAAGGAATGAGTGTAAGCATCATAAGCGTATCTCCTATTCTATCATGTAAATCCCTGATGTAAGTTTATCTTTGGATTTATTATACTATATAATACTTAAAGAAACAAATATTTTGTGCAATGTGGTGCAAAAAGAAACAAAGCAGTTGACAAATGAAAGAGGATATGGGTAAAATACAAAAGATAATAAACAGGGAGTAGTTTGCATCCGGTGTGTCCGGGTGTTGTGCAGGCCGTCATCACGTTACAGGAAAGCTGGAACCGGGCTGTACACGAAGAAACGAGACTTTTTATTGCATTATTCTGGTGCAAAAAGTCCCGTTTTTTTTTTGTACCACAACACAGGGAGGGCATGCCATGAAAAAATACTGGAAGTATTCCAAAGAGCAGCTAAGAGACGTATTTTCTACTACTGAGCAGGGATTATCCGAAATGCAGGTGAAAAAAATCCGGGAAACATGTGGGGAAAATATACTGGAAGAGGGAAAAAGACCCGGGCTGCTGAGGGTGTTTTTGTCACAGTTTGCAGATTTACTCATTTTCATTTTGCTGATCGCCGCGCTTATTTCCATGTTATCCGGAAATGCAGAGAGTACGATTGTAATCGCAGTTGTCCTGGTGATGAATGCAGTTTTGGGAACGGTGCAGCACCAGAAAGCGGAAAAATCACTGGACAGTCTGAAAATCTGTCTGCACCGTGTGCAAAAAGTCATCCGGGAAGGGAAAAAGAAAGAGATCCCTTCGAGGGAACTGGTTCCTGGAGATCTTGTGGAACTGGAAGCTGGTGACATGGTTGTGGCAGATGGAAGGATTCTGGATAATTATTCCCTGCAGGTCAATGAGAGTGCGCTGACCGGAGAATCCACCAATGTAGAAAAGACACAAGGCAGTCTGCCGGAGGATCTGCCGCTGGCAGACCGCAGAAACATGGTATATTCCGGAAGCCTGGTCACTTATGGACGCGCACAGGTTCTGGTTACAGGAACAGGGATGCATACAGAGATCGGAAAGATTGCCGGGATGATGAATGATATCCGGGACCGTAAGACACCACTACAGGTGAGTCTGGATCAGTTCAGCAAAAAGCTGGCAGTTCTAGTTATGGGAATTTCAGCAGTGGTATTGGGGTTATGTTTATACCGTAAAATGCCGCTTCTGGATGCATTGATGTTTGCGGTTGCAGTTGCGGTAGCCGCCATTCCGGAAGCACTCAGTTCAATCGTGACCATTGTGCAGGCGATGGGAACACAGAAGATGGTAAAGGAAAATGCCATCGTCAGAAAGCTGAAGGCAGTGGAGAGCCTTGGGTGTGTATCGGTGATCTGTTCGGATAAAACCGGAACGCTGACACAGAATAAGATGACCGTACAGAAAGTTTATGTGGACGACAGGGAATATCTGCCCGGACAGCTTTCCATGGAAGAACAGCTGCACAGATATCTGGTCTACGATGCGGTGCTTAGCAATGATGCGACATTGGAGAACGGAAAAGGAATCGGAGATCCGACCGAATATGCCCTGTTGGAAATGTTTCGTAAAATTCCCGCACCGAAAGGGGGAATGATGGGTGAAGGCGGTTACCGGGAAGAAATGCTTCGAAGCTGTATGAAACGTCTCGAAGAGGTTCCGTTTGATTCTGAGCGGAAACGGATGAGCACAAGATATTGCCTGCACGGGGTCGGAACCATTCTGACCAAAGGGGCACCGGATGTATTGCTGGAACGCTGTGATTTTGTCCGGAAAAGTACCGGAATTGTTCCACTTGATCCGACGGAGACAGAAAAAATCAAAAAAAAGATTGCGGAATTTTCCGGGCAGGGACTGCGTGTGCTGGCATTTGCGTATAAAGAGAGTGAAGGACCGCTGACCATAGAAAGCGAAGAAAATCTGATCTTTCTCGGGCTGATTGCCATGATGGATCCGCCAAGACCGGAAGCCATTCAGGCGGTTGCCGATGCAAAGAGAGCAGGAATCCGCACGGTCATGATTACAGGGGATCACAAAATTACCGCGCGTGCGATTGCAAAACAGCTTGGAATTTATCAGGAAGGGGATCTGGCTGTGACTGGAAGGGGGTTAGATGCCATGAGTGAGAAGGAATTGCAGGAAAAACTGGAAAAAATCTGTGTATATGCCAGAGTTTCGCCGGAACATAAGATAAGAATTGTAAAGGCATGGCAGAAAAAAGGACGGATTGTTTCCATGACGGGGATGGTGTCAACGATGCACCGGCATTAAAACGCGCAGATATCGGAGTGGCAATGGGGATTACAGGAACAGAAGTGGCAAAAGATGCGGCAGACATGATTCTTTTAGATGATAATTTTGCGACCATCATTCAGGCGGTGGTGAATGGAAGAAATGTATACCGGAATATAAAGAATGCTATTTTGTTTTTGCTGTCCGGCAATATGGCAGCGATTCTGGCGGTACTGTATACTTCACTTGCAGGACTTCCGGTTCCGTTTGCACCGGTGCATCTGCTTTTTATCAATTTGCTGACGGATTCGCTTCCGGCAATTGCGATTGGCATGGAGCCGGCAGATGCAGCACTTTTAGAGGAAAAACCAAGGGATCCTTCTGCCGGAATACTGACCGGTTCGTTTCTGGGGAAAATTGTGGCAGAGGGAGCGTTGATTGCGTGTCCGGTCATGACTTCTTATTATATAGGGCTGCAGCAGAGTACCGCGCTTGCAGCAACGATGGCTTTTGCAACGCTGACACTGGCACGCCTGTTTCATGGGTTTAACTGCCGGAGCCAAAAGTCCATGGCACGGGCTGGACTTGGGTCCAACAAGTACAGCATGGGAGCATTTTTGGGTGGATGTATTCTTTTGGGACTGGTACTTTGCGTTCCGGTTTTTGAGAGGCTGTTTGATGTGGCAGAAATGGGAGTGCTGATGTATGGATATATTCTGCTGCTGGCATTTGTGCCGACATTGGTGATTCAGATGGTAAAAATGGTCAGGGAAAAAATGCAGGAAGGTTTGTAATTTACTCCTCTTTACTTTAGCATGATAACATGATAATATGGTAAACATGTAGTAAACAGAAGAATTAATAATTAATGGAGGAACATTATGAAAAAAGAAACTTGCAGTATTGCTGGTAGCAGCGCTGACACTTGGTATGACTGCCTGTGGTGCATCCAAAGGAGCAGGAGATACCGGAAAGAGCGAAAAGAATCGACTGGGACAACAAGGTTATGGAGCTTGATTCAAAGAAGATTGACGTTGTCTGGAATGGCATGACACTCACAGATGAGGTTACAAAGTCTATGGAATGCACAAATGCATACTGTAACAATGCACAGGTAGTTGTTGAGCGGGAGAAATAAAATGTTCTGGAATGTTACACAAGCACTAATGAGTGGTCTGTGGACCACCTTTGAAATATTTATACTGACACTTATATTTTCACTGCCACTGGGGCTTATATTTGCATTTGGGCTTTTGAGCAGGTTTAAGCCTGTCAAGGCTGTCATGAATGTGTTTGTATGGGTTATCCGCGGCACACCGCTTATGCTTCAGCTTATCATTATATTCTACGGACCGGGGCTTTGGCTTCATCAGGCTATATGGAGTGGTGACGAGACCGGACGTATTACAGCGACGGTTGTAGCGTTTGTCATCAACTATGCATGTTATTTCTCTGTTATATTCAGAGGTGGCATAGAGGGTGTTCCGGCCGGTCAGAGAGAGGCTGGACAGGTGTTAGGCATGACAAAGCAGCAGATTTTCTTTAAAATCACTCTGCTTCAGATGATCAAGCGTGTTGTTCCGCCTATGTCAAATGAGATAATCACTCTGGTAAAGGATACTTCTCTTGCCAGAATTATTGCGGCATACGAGCTTACCTTTGCGGGAGCGGCGTTTATGAAGTCGGACGGACTGACCTGGCCACTGTTTTACACTGGTGTATTTTATCTCGTATTTGTCGGAATCCTTACACTTTTATTTAATTATATCGAGAAAAAGCTGGATTATTTCAGGTAGGAGGAAGACATGGCAATTTTAGAGGTTAGAAATATAGAAAACGCATTTCGAAGCAAGACGAATGTGCTTAAGGATGTCAGCTTTTCCATGGACCTTTAATCTGTTTCCGCAGTATACCGCATTGCAGAATGTAACACTGGCGGAGCAGTTACTGGCACAGGAACGGCCGGATTTTAAGGCTGATAAAAAGAAAATTTTAGAGGAAATCGATGCACACGGAAGACAGCTTTTAGAGCGGATGGGACTTGCAGAGCGCATGGATCATTATCCGCATCAGTTGTCCGGTGGACAGCAGCAGCGTGTGGCGATTGCACGTGCACTTGCCTTAAAGCCGGATATCCTCTGCTTTGACGAGCCGACCTCTGCGCTTGATCCGGAGCTCACCGGAGAAGTGTTAAAAGTCATCCGCACGCTTGCCGAGCAGAAGACGACAATGATCATTGTCACCCATGAGATGGCATTTGCCCGTGATGTGGCAGACCAGCTGATCTTTATGGACGGCGGTGTGATTGTGGAACAGGGAGATCCGCATCAGGTGATCGACAATCCGAAAGAAGAGCGCACGAAGCAGTTCTTGACCCGGTATGCACAGGGTAATTCTTTAAAAAAGAAAATATGGAAAAGCCATCGAGGTTCGTTACAGAAGACGGATCTGCGGTGGCTTTTTAATTGAATGCAGCAAAATTGCAGAATATCAGGCTGATTTTAGGACTTATCGCCTATTGTCATGAACTTCATAAATGTTTACAATAAAATGGACAGACGCATTACAAAATGTGATCGATCTGGGGTAAATATGAATAAAAAGGAGAACATTATGAAGAAGAAATTAACCGCAATATTATTGGCGGCAGCGATGGCTGTCACAGGACTGTTTACCGCAATGACACCGGAAAAGGCAAACGCTGCGGAGTGGGAAGCATGTGATATACCTGTGATCAAAGATGTATCCGAATTTGATGCAGTCTCTGCCATGTATTCAAAGACAATTACGGTGACTAAGAAAGATAAAAATATTGAGCAGGGATATGGTTCTTTTCAGTTAAAATCTGATTCCTGGGTAATTTTAAAGACCACCTCCTCTCTTGTGACAAGTCAGGAAGATGGGCACCAGACACATATTGAAGTATTTTCAGATGCGTCTGCATCCAACAAAGTTCTGGAAACCGGAGACGGATATTGGGAATATGACGGTGATCAGTATACAATTTTAAAGAAAGGTACCTACTATTTTCATACAAAGTCATCCTGTCAGAATTATGACACGTTTACAGGGAACATTAATGTAGTTGCAGCAGCAATTCCAACGAGTAAGCTGATTCAGACAGGCGTTAAGAAAAACAGCAAAAAACAAGCGCAACGGTTTCTTTTTCCAATGTGCTCGGAACACATGTAAGGGCTGTGCAGTACCAGAAGGGAAGTATTGGAAAATCCCACAATGAGGATAAAAAATACTGGAAGCAGTATATTATGAGTGGAATGTACAGTGGGGACTATGATCTGGCAAAGGGAAAGAGTCCAAAGTTTGTGACAGAAAAAGGAGAGAAGTATTCGTTTAAGGTAAAGAAAAACGGAAAATATACCATCTGGATCAGTGATGATAAGGGAAACATTTACACAAAGGTGGTTACCGTTAAGGGACAGAAAAAATAAAAATGTGGCAAATAGAAGGCCTCCGGCAGTTGCCGGGGGTTTTTCTTATGGATGATGGTATTCTGGCATTGGGCAGTAAAGAATTCATGGAGGAAAATTTGTCCTTTACAAATAATAAATAAAAGCATATGATACTTTTATAAAATACTTTATTTAAGAGGAAGATTATGCCGGAAAAAAGAGAAAAACGCAATATAGCAAGAACTGAAATTATAAAGTACATGTTTAACCATTCCGTTACATCAAAGGCGGAACTGGCAAAAGAACTGGGGCTTAGTAGGCCTACGGGTCTGACAAATGTCAATGAGCTGATTGCAAAGGGACTGATTGTAGAAAATGGAGAGTATGCATCTACCGGGGGAAGAAAAGCCAAAAGCATAGGAATTAACAGGGAATATTGCAGGGCAATGGGACTTGTAATTACCGCGAATCATCTGGAAATGGTACTCGTAAATCTGGGATATGAAATCGAACATCTGAAACGTGTCCGTTTAAAATTTTCACCGGATATTGATTATAGTGTAAAAATCGCCGGGCAGGTACAACAGTTTCTGAAAGAATGCAAAACGGAGAAAGATATTTTAGGGATTGGAATTGCAATTCCCGGAATTATCGATCAGAATGAGAAGACAGTTCTATAATCGCATGCTCTTCAGGTAGAAAATTACAGTCTGCGTTTTTGGAACAGGCATTGGGATTTCCGGTTTATTTTGAGAATGATGCCAATTCTGCTATGCTTGCGGCAGATACACAAAAATATAACAATGCGATCTATCTCTCCTTAACTCATACACTTGGAGGGGCATTTTGCATTGATGGAAAATTGTTTCGTGGACAGAACCAGAAGGCAGGAGAGTTTGGTCATATGATCCTGATTCCCGGAGGGGACAGATGTTATTGTGGAAAGCAGGGGTGTGCAGATGCTTATTGTGCGGCAAGTGTGCTGACTGGGGACGGAAAAAATTCTCTGGAAGTGTTTATGGAACAATTGAAACAGGGAAATAAGGAAGCTGAACAAAAATGGGAAAGATATCTGGATCATCTTGCTATCCTGATATCCAATCTTCGGATGGCACGATATGGATATTATACTTGGGGAGATGTCGGAGGTGTACTGGCAGAGTATATGATTCCATTGGGACAGAGGGTATTGTCTTACAATGGATTTGACAGGGATATTTCTTATCTGAAAAATTGTTCTTATGAAAAAGAAGCATCGGCGGTTGGTGCGGCAAAACATTTTTTGTATGAATATGTAAAAAGAATGCTGTTCGTAATGATGAAATTAAAAAGTTCCTTCTTTACTGGCGTGTATATGCGGTAAAGAGGGAACTTTTTTGTTTAAAAATTTAGAAAAATTGTACAAAAAGTAAAATAAAAAATTGTGCAACTGGTAAAAACTCTCAAAAACTATTGACAAAACAGAGGAATGGGACAATAATGTAATTACTTTAATAAAACATTTTATAAAAGATAAAACAAAAGAAGAACAAATATAAAGGAGGAAACAATTATGTTACAGCAGGTAATGACAAATCCAGGAGAAATTATTTTTAGAGAAGTTCCGGTTCCGGAAATAAAAGATGATCAGGTACTGGTAAAAATCAGAAATATAGGTATCTGTGGTTCTGATATCCATGTATATCATGGAAAGCATCCGTTTACGAAATATCCGGTGACACAGGGACATGAGGTTTCCGGAGAAATCGCAGAAATAGGGAAAAATGTTTCCGGGTTTCAGATCGGACAGAAAGTTACGATTGAACCACAGGTTTATTGCGGACACTGCTATCCATGTCGTCACGGAAAATACAATCTTTGCGAAGAATTAAAGGTTATGGGATTCCAGACCACAGGTACGGCTTCTGAATATTTTGCAGTAGATGCATCTAAGGTAACACCGATTCCGGAAGATATGTCTTATGAAGAAGGGGCGATGATCGAGCCTCTTGCAGTTGCAGTTCATGGAGTAAAGCAGATGGGCGATGTAAAAGGAATGAATATCACAGTAATCGGCGCAGGTCAATTGGAAATCTTGTTGCACAAACAGCAAAAGGGATGGGAGCAGCTAAAGTTATGATCACAGATGTCAGTGATCTCCGTCTGGAAAAAGCAAAAGAATGTGGAATTGATGTATGTGTCAACACGCTGCACAAAGATTTTGGAGAGGCTATGGTAGAGGCATTTTATCCGGATAAGGCAGATGTGATCTATGACTGTGCAGGAAATAACATTACGATGGGGCAGGCAATCAAATATGCAAGAAAAAGGAAGTGTGATCGTACTGGTTGCAGTATTTGCAGGAATGGCAGAGGTGGATCTGGCAGTCGCAAATGATCACGAACTCGATATTAAAAGTACTATGATGTACCGGCATGACGATTATGTAGATGGTATCCGTCTTGTCAATGAGGGAAAGGTACATTTGAAACCATTAATTTCAAAAACGTTTGCATTTAAAGATTATCTGAAAGCATACCAGTATATTGATGATAACCGTGAGACAACGATGAAAGTCATCATCAATGTGCAGGAGGATTAAACAGATGAAAAACGAATATGGAATTGTCGGAGTAGCCCACATAGGGCTCCCGACGAATGATTTAAAAAGACAATCAAATTTTATAAAAGTCTTGGATTTGAAGTGATTTTAGAAACCTATAATGAAAAGGCAAAAGAAAAGGTTGCGTTTTTGCAGATTCAGAATTACTGTATCGAATCGTTTGAGAACGGACAGGCGGTAATGGCAGACGGGGCATATCAGCATGTCGCACTGGATGTGAGAGATATTGAAGAAATGTATAAAAAGATCTGTGAAAATGGATATGAAGTCATTACGGATGGAATTGAGCAGCTTCCGTTTTGGGATAATGGTGTAAAGTTTTTCATGATTAAAGGACCGAATGAGGAGAGAATCGAGTTTTGCCAGAAACTCTGATGAAGTAGGAGGAACGTATGGGTAGCGAGAACAGAAGTGGAAAAGTGCCGCTGATCAGCAAAATTGCATATGGTTTTGGTGATGTGGGATGTAATTTCAGTTGGATGTTTGTCAGCAATTTTTTAATGATTTTTTATACCGATGTATTTGGAATCAGTATGGCAGCAGTGTCTGCACTGATGCTGTTTTCCCGATTCTGGGATGCCATTAATGATCCGATTGTCGGGGGACTGACCGACAAGACAAAGACAAGATGGGGAAGATACCGTCCATGGCTTTTGGTGGCGGCACCGATTACGGCGGTGCTCCTTGTAATGACATTCTGGGCAAGACCAGACTGGAATCAGACTGCAAAAATTGTATATATGGTAATCACATATTGTCTCCTTGTTTTGGGATATACCTGTGTGAATATTCCATATGGAACACTCTGTGGAGCAATGACACAGGACATTGATGAGCGTGCAAAAATCAACACTTCCCGTTCCGTTGCAGCAATGATTGCAATCGGTGTGTTAAATATCATTACCGTTCCTTTGATTAACAAATTTGGAAGCAGCAGTGCAAAAACCGGATATCTGACGGTGGCAGTTATTTATGGATGCATTTTTGCAGCATGTCATTTCTTTTGCTTTGCAAAGACAAAAGAGGCTGTGATCACACCGGAAAAAGAAAAAATTTCTATAAAAGTCCAGCTAAAAGCGGTGCTTCAGAATCGTCCGTATCTGCTGGCTCTGGTAGGACAGATTTTATTTGGTTTTACTTTATATGGAAGAAATGCGGATGTCCTGTATTATTTTACTTATGTAGAAGGAAATGCCTCGTATTATACCACTTATTCGATGTGCATCATTATTCCTTCCATTATTGGAGCAGCCTGCTTTCAGCCGGTATTCCGTAAACTGAACAATAAAGGAAGAACTGCCAGTGTATTTGCACTTTTGACAGGAATTTCGATGCTTTCCATGTTTTTCTTTAATGTAAAAGAAGCTCCGGTTATCTTTTATGCATTGTCTGGAATTACACAGTTTTTCTTTTCCGGATTCAATACCGCAATTTATGCAATCATTCCGGATTGTGTGGAGTACGGTGAGTGGAAAACCGAATTGCGCAACGATGGATTTCAATATGCGTTTATCTCGCTTGGAAACAAGATTGGAATGGCAATTGGAACAGCACTTCTTGCCGGATTACTCGGAAAATACGGGTATGTGGCAAACCAGACACAAAATGCAGCCGTACTTTCCATTATGAAACATGCATTTACAACCATTCCGGGGGTTCTCTGGATTGTGACTGCTGTGGTATTATTCTTTTATCGGCTGAATAAAAAGCGTTATAATGAAATTGTGGAGGAATTAAAGAATGGAAAAAGAGGTTGATATTGTAGCACTCGGCGAACTGCTGATCGATTTTACCGAGGCAGGATACGGAAAAGATGGAATGAAGCTGTTTGAGCAGAATCCCGGTGGTGCACCGGCGAATTTGTTGACGGTTGCAAGCCATATGGGATACCGGACATCGTTTATTGGAAAAGTCGGAAAAGACATACATGGTGCATTTTTAAAAAGAACCTTACAAAATGAGGGGATTGCAGTGGACCATCTGATCGAAGATGATAAGTATTTTACTACACTTGCGTTTGTAGAAATTGATGAAAACGGTGAGCGGAAATTTTCATTTGCAAGAAAACCGGGCGCGGATACACAACTTCGGAAAGAAGAACTGGATCCGACGCTTTTGCAAAAAGGTAAAATTTTTCATTTCGGATCGCTTTCCCTGACGGATGAACCGGCAAAAAGTGCAACTTTAGAAGCTGTTCATATCGCAAAAGACGCGGGAGCATTGATTTCTTATGATCCAAATTACCGTGCATCCTTGTGGAAAAATGAACAGACTGTAGTACAGGAAATGAAAGCAGTGATTCCATTTGCGGATGTGATGAAGGTATCGGATGAAGAAAGTCTCCTGCTGACGGGAAAAAACAGCTATGAAGAAGCTGCGGAGGAGTTGCTTTCCATGGGACCAGAGCTGATTGCCATTACACTTGGCAGTGACGGCGTACTTGTGGCAACTACGGATGGAAAAGAACAGATCAGGGATTTGCAACAGAGGCGGTTGATACAACAGGAGCTGGAGATTCATTCTGGGGTGGATTCCTGAGCCAGTTTTTATCCCTGAACAAAGCAATTGATGAGATGGACTGGAATGATTTGCGTGCCTGTGCACGGCAGGGAAATGCAGTAGCATGTCTGTGTGTGCAAAAGAGAGGTGGAATTCCTGCGATTCCAAAGAAACGAGAAGTAATGGAGTTTTTAAATCAACATATCAAAAAATAAATTTGATTTCCGTGCATAGACGGACCGGTCAGGTGAATACAGACAGGAAACGCAAAAAGAAGCTGACACACGAAAAGAAAATTTCGTGTGCAGCTTCTTTTTTGCTGGTTATTAGCATCCAAAACACTTACGGATCAGTGCTGAGAAATCGCAGTTGGAAAAAAATCTAAAACACATAGTTAAGTACCTCCCTGTTTGTATTTGTATTAGCTAAGTACAAATGCATTGTAACAAGTCTGTAATATTTCTGCAATAGGAGAGTATTTCCAGTTTAGGAAAGTTCCAGTTTTCCGGTATACAGCTGATAATAGGTTCCCTTCTGCTTAATCAGATCCGCATGATCTCCGCGTTCAATGATCTGTCCATGATCAAGCACAATAATTGCATCACTGTTTCGGATCGTAGACAGGCGGTGAGCGATCACAAATACCGTACGTCCTTTCATCAGATTATCCATACCCTTTTGTACAATGCTTTCGGTACGGGTATCGATGCTGGAAGTTGCCTCATCGAGGATGAGAACCGGTGGATCAGCCACGGCGGCTCTTGCAATGGAAAGCAGCTGGCGCTGTCCCTGGGAAAGTTCTTCGCCGTCTCCGCTTAACATGGTATCATAACCGTTTGGCAGCATCCGGATGAACTGGTCTGCGTGCGCAAGTCTGGCAGCTTCGTAGATCTGCTCATCGGTTGCCTCAAGATTTCCGTAACGGATATTTTCCCGCACGGTTCCGGTGAAGAGGTGGGTGTCCTGCAGCACGATTCCGAGAGAGTGGCGCAGGTCATCTTTTTGATCTTGTTAATATTGATTCCATCATAACGAATCTTGCCGTCCTGGATATCATAAAAACGATTGATCAGATTGGTGATGGTCGTCTTTCCGGCGCCGGTGGAGCCGACAAATGCCAGTTTCTGTCCCGGTTTGGCGAACAGACTGATATCCTTTAAGATGACCTTATCCGGATTGTAGCCGAATGTAACATCCTCAAAACGGACATCGCCGGTCAGAGGGGTGTAAGATACACTTCCATCTGCGGAATGTGGATGTTTCCATGCCCACATGCCGGTACGTTCTTTACATTCGATGATGTTGCCATCGGCATCTCTTTTTGCATTGACAAGTGTTACATAGCCTTCGTCTGTCTCCGGTTTTTCGTCGATCAGGGCAAAGATTCTATCAGCTCCTGCCAGAGCCATAACGATGGAGTTGAACTGCTGTGCCACCTGCATGAATGGCTGGGTAAAGCTCTTGGTGAACTGTAGGTAGGAAGCCATGACGCCGAGCGTAATGCCGCCCACACCGGCAACCGAGAGAACACCACCGAGAACAGCAGTCAGCACGAATTGTAAATTTCCGATATTTCCGATCACCGGTCCCATCATGTTTGCGTATTTGTTTGCCTGTGAGGCACTGTCAAACAGTGCTTCGTTGAGTTTGTCGAATTCTTCTTTTGATTTATCTTCGTGGTTGAAAACTTTTACCACACGCTGACCATTCATTCGTTCTTCCACAAATCCGGTCACGTCGGCAAGGGAAACCTGCTGGCGCACAAAGTATTTTCCACTGTTTCCACCGATTTTTTTGTGACAAATACCAGAATCCCGATGACAACAATGGCAAGCAGTGTCAGCAGGGGACTTAAGACCAGCATGGAAATAAATGTAACAATGATGGTGAAAAACGACATCAGTGCCTGTGGGATTGCCTGACTGATCATCTGGCGCAGGGTATCGGTATCATTTGTGTAAAGACTCATGATAGAGCCATTCGTATTCTGATCGAAATAGCGGATCGGAAGGGTCTGCATATGCTCAAACATATCATCACGCACACGCTTTAACACACCCTGGCCGATATATACCATCATACGGGTATAGATAAATGTTGCAATAACACCGACAATGAAAATACAGCCAAGTACAGCAAGTGCACGGTAAAATTCGGTATAGTCCGGACTTTTTGTCCAATCAGGGGAAGGATGAAATCATCAAGCATGTATTTTAAGGACAGAGATACCGAAATGGATGCGACTGCACTTAAGAAGATACATACAAATACAAGAATAAAGCGGGCTTTATAGGTTTCTGTTACATATTTCAACAGACGTTTTGCGGTAGCAATATAGTATTTGGAAAGCTTTGGCTTTTTTTTGTTATTCATGATCTTCACCTCCCTTGACCTGTGATTCATATACTTCTCTGTAAATATCATTGGTCTTTAACAATTCTTCAGATGTACCAATACCAGAAATAGCACCGTTTTCCAGAACAATGATCTGGTCGGCATCTTCAATAGAAGAAACTCGCTGTGCGATGATGATCTTTGTTGTATTCGGGATTTCCTCACGGAAAGCCTTACGGATCAGTGCATCTGTTTTGGTATCTACTGCACTGGTGGAATCATCCAGAATCAGAATCTTTGGTTTTTTCAAAAGTGCACGGGCAATACATAGACGCTGTTTCTGTCCACCGGAAACATTGTTTCCACCCTGGACAATCTGTGTGTTGTAGCCATCCGGAAATTCCCGGACAAAACCATCGGCCTGTGCCAGTTTACATACATTTTGCACTTCTTCGTCAGAGGCGTTTTCGTTGCCCCAGCGGATATTGTTGTAAATTGTTCCGGAGAACAGGACGTTTTTCTGCAACACCATGGAAACCTGATCACGCAGAGCTTCCAGATTGTATTTGCGTACATCGACACCGCTGACCATTACACTTCCCTTCGTGACATCATACAGACGTGGAATCAGCTGTACGAGAGTGGATTTGGCACTTCCGGTTCCACCGATGATACCCACCGTCTGACCGGATTTGATATGCAAATTTACATCTTTTAAGGAAAGATTTCCTCCCTCACCGGCATAACTGAAGCTGACATGGTCAAAGACAATATCACCATCGGCAACGGAAGTTACTGCGTCTGGGATCAATCATTTCCGGAATTTCATCGAGTACCTCGGTGATACGGTCTGTTGATGCGCCAGCAATCATAATCATGACGAAAACGAAAGTTACCATCATCAGGGAGCCGATGATCTGTAAAGCATATACAATAATGGAGGTTAAGGCACCGGTTTCCATCGTTTTGGTTACAATGCCTTTTCCACCAATGTAGACAAGGATCATGATAACGGCATACATTACAAACTGCATAACCGGAGAGTTCCAGGCAACAATTTTTTCTGCTGTTGTGAATAACTGGTAAACATATTTGGAAACACCGTGGAATTTGTCAATTTCGTAATCCTCACGGACGAATGCTTTTACCACGCGGGCTGCATTTACATTTTCCTGTACAGAGTTGTTCAAATCATCGTATTCGTCAAACACCTTGATGAAATGTGGATGGGCTTTCTTTGCAATAAATAACAGCGTTCCACCGAGCACCGGGATGACGATTAAGAATAAGAGTGCGGCTTTTTTGCTGAGCGTCAGCGTCATGATCCAGGATAAAACGATCATAATCGGAGCTCTTGCAAGCAGACGGATACTCATCATATAAGCCATCTGGATATTGGTAATATCGGTGGTCATACGGGTAACGAGTCCGGACGTGGAAAAATGGTCAATATTTTTAAAGGAAAAATCCTGTACTTTATAATAAATATCGTGCCGCAGATTTTTGGCATATCCGGCTCCGGCAATTGCTGCAAAGTTTCCGGCCTGTACGCCGAAAAACAGGGACATCATTGCCATAATTACAAGGATAAGTCCTCTTTGGATAATATATCCGAGATTTCCTTCTGCAATGCCAATATCAATAATTTTGCCATTTCCAGAGGAATCAGAACTTCCATCAGTACCTCTAATGTAACCAGAAGAGGGGCAATGATGGATTGCTTTTTGTATTCCCGGACGGATTGTAAAAGTTTCTTATTCATTTTTTTACATACCTCCTTATGTTCTGATACGTTATAGAGCATCTGGCAGAGCACTTTTTACAGATCAGGACATCAGCTTCGGAAATATCTGTCGTAAGCTGTGTTTCCGACTGCCTTATGTGTGCAAGGATGCTCGGACGGAGTGCTTCCGCTTTCTTTGTAGGAATGATGCGTTTCAGACGGGCATCTTTTTTTTCGCTTTCCCGCACAATAAAACCATTTTTTCGAGAAGCTGCAGCATTCCGGTCGCCGTGGATTTGCGGATCTGAAATTCTTCTTCGATGTCTTTCTGGTAGACAACCTTGTGAAGGGTTTCCAGAAGAAGAAATTTCAACACATGTTTCTGCATGGTGGTCAGACCATCGTCGTTGATCATGGAGTTCACACAGCTTTTCCGTTTCATCTGATGGGACAGTACCTGGATCAGGCGGCCATATGAATTTCTTTGAGTTGTTCTTCATCGAAATCCTGCAAGAAATCACTCCTTTCTTAAAATGATTTTAAATAGTTAGCAACCGAACTTTTACCATTATAGGGATGAAAATTTAAAATGTCAATGACTTTTTTGGGAGGATTTTGTAAGTTCACAGAAAAAAACACAAACACAAAATGCCTGACAACTTGCGTTAAAATGAGTAAATTTATCGTATTCACAGAAAAAACACAAAATAATTAACAGACAGGGTTGACATTGCCAGAATACAGTGCTATAACGTAGGCATAACAAAGGAAACAAATTTGACATATGAATATGAGGAAAAGAGGCGATTACTATGTCAGATAAGAATCCAAAACACCCGTTAAAGAAAAAAACAGGCGAAAGCAAAAGATAAAAAGAAACACATTTACGAATAAATCGTAAAGTGGAGTCGAGCGAGAGCATCTGCTGATGTCCTCGCTTTTTTCTTTCCAAAAAGAGTATGTTGAGAAGCAAAAACGGAGATGTTATACTAAAAACAGTATGAAAATAAGGAAAGAAACGAGGAAATCGGTCATGACAAAAACAACGGGAAGTATAGCGGCATCAACCAATATCGTAAAGGAATCTGTGGTGATGGGGGATGTTTCCATCGGTGCGGACAGTACCATTCTTTTTTATGCGGTACTGCGTGGGGATGACAATAAAATTATCATCGGAAAAGGGACAAACATTCAGGATAACTGCACGGTCCACACTTCCAAAGTCGACCCGACCATGGTGGGCGATTATGTGACGGTGGGGCATAATGCAATTCTTCATGGCTGCACGATCGGGGACAACACATTAATCGGCATGGGCGCAACGGTGATGAACGGCAGTGTGATCGGAAAAAACTGTCTCATCGCAGCAGGAAGCCTTGTGCTTGAACACCAGAATATCCCGGACGGCAGCATGGTTATGGGCAGACCGGCGAAGGTCACGCGGGCATTGACGGAAGAGAAATTGCAGGGTTAAAAGAGAGTGCACTTTCTTATATCGAAGAGGGAAAGAAACTCAGGGAAGAAGGATATTGCCTGTAAAAAGAGGTACACAAGTGGATAAAATATTAATAATTGAAGATGATGTGGAAATCAATACGCTGTTAACAGATTTCCTGAAAGAAAACGGATATGTTGTGTACAGTCAATATGATGGACTCCATGTTCTGGATTTCTTACACAAAGAAAAAATTGATCTGATCATACTTGATATTATGCTACCCTATCGAAGCGGCGATATTATTCTGGCAGATATACGCAGACAATTTACGATACCGGTTCTTATTATTTCAGCGAAAGAAACGACACAGAATAAAATTGATCTGCTTCGTCTTGGGGCAGATGATTACATTACAAAACCTTTTGATATGGAAGAAGTGCTTGCCAGAATCGAAAGCAATCTGCGCAGAGTACAGTTTGAAAATCGTTCGGCTGTCTGTTTACAATGCGGGGATTTATGTCTGGCTCTTGATGGTAATGTAGGAGCAAGCGTACAGGACAATAACCTCAAGATTATTCTTGAATTATAAAGTATTGAATTAAAAATAATAAGAGTTTATTTTGCGGAATTCTTTAAAGCCTGAATTTGTTCCACGGAAAGTCCGGTAATTTCAGAAATTTCAGAATCCGAATATTTACCGGAGGAAAGCATACGACGGGCAGATGTTGTAATGCCTCGTTCAATGCCCTGCTGAATGCCAGTTTCCAGCCCCTCGCGGTATTTCTCGTCATAAGCCATTTGCAGCGTCATGTAGTCATGCCTCCATTTCTCATTGCGCTTGGCAGATTCCACAGCCTTGAGAGATCTTGTGTAAAAGAATCTTCCGGCTGTCTGCCATCAATAAAGTTAAGCAGCCGTTTCAGTTCCGGCCGAACATCATCAAAAATTCCTTTCGTATTTAAAATGATTTTCTGTGTGCCATCGTTAAGAGGCAGATTCGGATCTTCCACGCAGCGGTTTTCAAAAGTATACACATGCCTGCCGATATGGAACGGATCAAAGGTGCAGACAAAGATCACGAAACTTTGTTTCAACTGCGTGTAATCCATGCCCTTGTCGAGCAGGTTTAAATCAATCATCCCCTGATAATAGCGGGTGCGCTTCGGAAGATTTTTATGGTGTCCGTTCTGCATTTCAATGTTGTAAACCGTATCAAAATCGTCCTCAACATACACATCCAGCCGGATGCTCTTCGCATCCAGAGACAGATTAATCGTTTTCTGATCCTCAGGATACTCAATGCGTGAAATCTTAATATTCAGTATAGTTTCCAGAAAAGGTTTACAATATTTGGGATCGCGCATAACAATCCCAAACATAAAATCATCACTAATGGTAAGGTCTTCGAACTTTTTTTGCTCTTGTACATTTTCTTCTCCTTTGTAGTGGCGGAGAGGAAAACGTGTGATATAGCGGCTGTTCTTCTATCAAGATTGTAACATGGAAGCCCCCAGCTTAATATCTGAAAATAAAAACAATAATAAAATAATAACTGAATTTTTGCTCTGCACGAAATTCCTCTCCAATATTTAATTGTTTCGTACACATGGAAAAAAACGGATGAAATATCCGGTGAAATGCAGCGGTATATAAATTTAGCTGCAAATTCGAAATGTGTAAAGAAAATATAGCATGGAAGAAACATATGCGCAATAGGAAAACAGGACTAAAATTAAGACGTCACAAAATCTTCACAAAAGAATTAACACTCAATACTTGATAATGGAAGTTGATTTTTGTCCTGTCTTGTGTATCCCGGAAGTGCCTGTTTTACAGGATTTCCGGGGCATCAGTCATTTTGTCTGGTATTGTAAAGCAGTGTCAGATTTGTCGTAAATGTCGTAAATTTGTGGTCAAAAAATGATGAGAAATGGAGAGTGCTAATAAAATGGAATTAACGTATACGAATGTAAATGGATATCTGGTCCTGAATCTCACCTATAAATCCGGTGAGCAGATGGAGCAACTTGGCAAGTATGGTTTTCTTCGCAGAGATTATCTGAAGAACCATCGAAATTCAACTTATCAGGTGATGCTTCTGCAGGACACCATTGGAGAGCATCTTCTGGAAGTAGACAAGGCAGCCAGAGAACGGGAAGAAGTGATTCTGAAACAGCTAGAGAAAAAAGAGCCTTTGCCGGATAAAGAGAAAGATCAGATTGTCTGGGTATGATCTGGTTACGGACAGTCCGACAAAGAGAATCTATGAAGCAGTGAAGCGTATTCCGAAAGGACATGTGGCAACTTATGGGAAGATCGCAGAGATGGCGGGAGACCACAGAATGGCAAGAGCCGTGGGCAATGCACTGCATAAGAATCCGGATCCGGAACATATTCCGTGCTTCAGAGTGGTCAATGCGAAAGGTGAACTGGCCGGGGCATTTGCGTTTGGTGGAGAGGATGTACAGGCAGAACTTCTTCGAGCGGATGGAGTTGAAGTGATAAATGGAAGGGTAGATTTGGGAAAATATGGAATATGTGTCTGCGGAAATCTGGGAAAAAATTCCGGAAGATATTAAGAAGATGATAAATTTTCAGCGGATCAGCTGTTAACAATGGAATAAAAGCTTGACAAATTTCTAAATTTTTATATAATTATCAAAGGTAATTAACTGTGATAATTACTAGAAGTGCCATGAATGCAAAAAGAAAGTATAAGTGGTGATTTTACTGATAATATATAAGGAGGACAGAATATGACAAGTGAAATAATAAAAAGGATGTTCGATGCATGTTATCAGGCGAAGGACCCGGGAGATGCTCCCACCGTTGCCCGAAGGTGTTCGTTCATCCTTTATTCAATATCTGGATACGATACAGTCTTTGGAAGGACAGGGCGTACAGGTAAAGGTGTCGGATATCAGTGATGCAATGGAGCTTCCAAGACCGGGAGTTACAAGAACTGTCAAAGAGATGGAAGAAAAAGGATACCTTAAGAAAATGGCTTCTGAAGCAGATGGACGTGTCACATACATAGCTGTTACAAGAAAGGGAACAAATCTTTCGCAGAAATATGACGAACAATATTTTAAAAGTCTGCTCCCTTACATGGAAGAAATCTCGGACGAAGATGCAGAATGTATGATACGGACGATAGAGAAATTTTATCAGATCATGTGCGAAAGGAGAAAACATTACGATGAACGGTAAAGCAGATTTTACACAGGGAAGCATCCTGAAAAAACTGGTTGCATTTATGATGCCGGTTCTTGGAGCCTTGATCCTGCAGGCGGCATACGGTGCAGTGGATCTTCTGGTAGTTGGAAGATTCGGTTCTACATCCGGGCTTTCAGCGGTTTCTACGGGAAGTCAGGTATTGAATCTTGTAACTTTTGTAGTGACACAGTTTGCAATGGGTATTACGGTACTGATTGCGAGATATCTCGGTGAAAAGAGACCAGAGCAGATTGGATCGGTCATTGGCGGATCAGCAGTTGTATTTACGATGATTGCAGTCGGATTATTTATCGTTATGGTTGGATTTGCACATCCAATCTCAGTCCTGATGCAGGCTCCGAAAGAGGCGGTTGATCTGACATCAGTATATGTGCGTATCTGTGGAGGCGGTATTTTCTTTATCGTCGCATACAACCTTTTATCCGCAATTTTCCGTGGACTGGGGACAGTAAATCACCGTTGCTATTTGTATTTGTTGCATGTATTGTAAATGTGATCGGAGATATGGTACTTGTGGCAGGACTTCACATGGATGCAGCAGGTGCGGCGATCGCAACGGTTACAGCACAGGCACTCAGCGTAGTATTTGCTATTGTTATTCTGATCAAAAGAAACTTCCATTTAAGATTACCAGAAAAGATTTCAGCCTGAACAGTCAGTGTAAGAAATTCCTAAAGATCGGACTTCCGCTTGCACTGCAGGAGTTTTTGACACAGATGTCCTTCCTGGCACTTTGTGCATTTGTGAACCGGCTTGGTCTGGAAGCTTCTTCAGGTTACGGTGTTGCATGCAAGATCGTCAACTTTGCGATGCTGGTACCAAGTGCGCTGATGCAGTCGATGGCATCTTTCGTATCCCAGAACATCGGAGCAGGAAAGACGAAACGTGCGAAGAAATCCATGTTCACCGGAATCGGTGTCGGCCTGGTTGTGGGATGCATGGTATTCTTACTGGTGATGTTAAAAGGCGATATGCTCGCAGGATTCTTTACGACAGATGCAGCCGTTATCCAGAAAGGCTATGCATATCTGAAAGGATTTGCACTGGAGACAATCGTGACAGCGATCCTGTTCAGTATGGTCGGATATTTCAATGGTAATAACAAGACGGTCTGGGTAATGACACAGGGATTGATCCAGACCTTGCTGGTACGTCTTCCATTTGCATATGTCATGAGTATCCAACCGGATGCGAGCCTGACGAAGATTGGTCTTGCGGCACCAGTATCGACAATGGTGGGAATCGGGCTAAATGTTGGATTTTATATTTATCTTGACCGTGCAGAGAAAAGAAGTAACGCTTTATAAATCATTATATGTTTAAAAAGGGAGCGGGAGAGACACTGCAGGTAATTGCTTGAGACCAAGGGAATGCTTCTGGATGATGCATACAGCGTATCAGCAGGTTATATCATGTCAGTGAGCAGGAGGCTGTAAAGCTGATAGCAGATACAGATAAAAGGCGCATGACAAATTATAACTTTTATACCGGGCAGAAGTGGGGAAAGGCCAGCAATTACACGTTGTGTCTGAACAGTTCACAGCTTGGATATGGCAGATGTGAAGCGGTTATTATGGAGTGCGCGAAATAAAAAATCCGGTTATAGTAAAATCCCATCTTTGGCAGTTGGAAAGAAAAGATGGCTGCATACCAAGCAAAATCAAGGTGTGCAAAAAACTCAAAAAATTAGCACTCACCTATTGACAGCGCTAACAAACAGTGCTATAACATAGGCAAGAACAAAGGAAGGGAACCAAAAGAGAACGAAAGGTTCCTGAAACATCCCGGTTCCAAAGAAACAAGGTAAACAAGCATGAGAGGTCCACAGACCGTGGACGCAGAAAGAAAAGGAGAGATGACTTATGTTAATGCCTAGTATTTTTGGAGAGAATTTATTTGATGACTGGTTTGATGAGTTTCCATTTTATGATATGGATAAAGAAATGAATAATACCGAAAAGAAGCTATACGGTAAGAAAGCCGGAAGGATTATGAAGACCGATATCAAAGAGCAGAAGGATGGATATGAGCTGATGATTGATCTTCCGGGATTTACCAAGGATGAGATTAAGGCTTCTGTTTCCGATGGATACCTGACCATCAGTGCTGCGAAGGGACTGGATAAGGACGAGAAAGAAAAAGACAGCGGTCACTACATCCGCAAGGAACGTTATGCCGGTGCCTGCCAGAGAAGCTTTTATGTCGGTGAAGATATTGAGCAGGAGGATGTCAAAGCAGAATTTAAGCATGGTATCTTAAAGCTGTTCGTGCCGAAAGAGGCAAAGAAAGCGGTAGAAGAAAACAAATATATTGCGATTGAAGGATAATGAAATATCGAAGGAGCCACACAGCAGGAGTGCTGTGTGGCTCCTTTTTTTGTGGCATGAGTATCGATGCTGGCATCGCTCTTGGGATTTTTTTGTCATAAATTAACGATAAACATTAAAAATGTATTGACAAACATAAAAAGTGAAATTATGATATACAAGAAAGGAGAATAAACAATGTTTGAAAGAAAGAACGGAAATAAAGTAAAAAACAATTTGAAAATGTAGGGGGATAGCCTTATGTTTTGTAATCGGATATCCGGTTATTAAATGCCTGAAATATTTAAGTTTAGCAGCATGCCAGATTATAAAAGGGGTAGAATGGAAAGGAACGGATCATTTTATTGGAGCAGCTGTTATAGTAGGAATCTGTATTTATTTCATTGGTGTTTCTTTTCAACATGGGTACGAATTGCAAGAAAGAGGTTGATGAAATATTATAGATAAAGTAAAGGAAATATAAGATGCCAATTGTATTACGGTTAGATCGGGTGATGGCCGATAGAAAAATTTCCTGCAAGAACTTGCAGAAGAAGTGGGAATATCGAATGTAAATTTGTCGAATATAAAAACTGGAAAGGTTAGGGCGATTCGGTTTTCTACATTGGAAGCGATTTGTAGAGTATTACAGTGTCAGCCGGGTGACATTTTGGAATATGAAGAAACGAAGGAAGTGTAAAGGAGGCGATGAAATGGAATGGATAAGAGAACCGATGGAAGTAAATATGACGAAAAGTGTATCGTGGTGCCCATGTATGGGAGCAAAGTGTAGGGGCAATAATCCACCATTTTGCAGTATAAAAACATCAAACTGCAAAAGTGTACAAACAGAGCGTCTGAAACAGGCACTGCAGAAAGCGGAGGCCGTGATCATTGGCGCGGGTGCGGGATTATCCACTTCTGCAGGATTTACCTATTCCGGGGAACGTTTTGAAAAGTGGTTTGGCGATTTCCGACAGGTGCATGGATTTTCGGATATGTATTCCGGGGGCTTTTTCCCTTATAAAACATTGGAAGAATATTGGGCGTACTGGAGCCGATATATCTATATGCAACCTGGCCGGATGCAGTTTATGCCTGCATAAATAAGAAGGAAGCCTGTGCGCCGGAGGAAATCCAAAAGAAATCCATTTGCGTGGAAGCGGATATTGGAGCAGTTTTGGAAAAACTGTATGATAGGAAAAATAGTCAGGGAGACGTTGCGGTACCCGAAGAGATATGCTAAAATATTAGATAATATATTATATAAAAATAAGTAAAATCGCGTGAAATGGATAAAATATTATCTGACAAGATGGGGCATGATATGGAAGCACTGGTATGGGAAACAGCAGAAGAATTGGATAAAAAACTGGCAGAACGTATGCGCCGTATTCGCAGACGGCGGAAAGTTTCGCAACAGAAACTTTCGGATATGAGCGGAGTAAGTTACGGTTCTATTAAACGATTTGAGACAACAGGACAGATTTCGCTTTTGTCACTGACAAAACTTGCTATGGCGTTGGAACTTGCAGATGAACTGCGGGATCTTTTTACACAGGTACCATATCGAAATATTCAGGAGGTAATCAATGAGTCAAAGGGAAAGTCTTGAGGTTCGGATGGATGACCGGCTTGTGGGAACGCTTGCATTGACCGCGAATCATAAGGTGGCATTTTCTTATAGTGAAGAATGGCTGGAGCATGGATTTTCAGTCAGTCCATTTTCGCTTCCGATAAAAAATGAAGTGTTTGTGCCAAAAAAGATTATTTTGACGGATTGTTCGGAGTATTTGCAGATAGTTTACCGGATGCATGGGGACAGCTTTTATTGGAGCGTTTGCTGAAAGAACGTGGAAAAAAGGAAGCAGAATATTCGGTATTGGATCGTCTTGCCATCGTGGGAAAATCTGGAATGGGAGCTTTGACCTATCATCCGCAGAAAGAGATTGGGATGGGACAACAGATGGATGATCTGGACGAACTATCTGTGCATTGCCAGAAAATATTAAGCACGCAATATTCGGAGAAATTAGATGAATTGTACCGGCTGGGAGGAACCAGTGGTGGTGCAAGACCTAAGATTATGACGGAAATAGATGGAGAAAACTGGATTATTAAATTTCCGGCACATGTGGACAAAAAAGATGTGGGAAAAATGGAATACGATTATTCTCTGTGTGCAAAAGCCTGTGGAATTGTAATGAGTGAAACACGGCTTTTTTCATCAGATATATGTCCGGGATATTTTGGAACAAAGAGATTTGATCGAAGAATAGAAAAGAATGAAATAAAAAGGGCACATATGTTAACTGCGGCTGCCTTATTGGAGTTAGATTTTAATCAACCAAGTCTGGACTATCATGAATTGATGAAGTTGACAAAAATTCTGACAAGGGATTGTACAGAGGATGTGGAAAATATGTATCGTCGTATGTGTTTTAATGTATTCGCACATAATCGTGATGATCATTCTAAAAACTTTACCTACATTTATAATGAAAAGGAGGATATGTGGCGTTTAAGTCCTGCCTATGATCTCACATACAGTAATACGTATTATGGTGAGCACACAACCACTGTAGATGGAAATGGTAAAAATCCAGGAAAAAAGGAATAGGTAGTAGTTGGTGTGCAGGCGGGGATGAAAAAGACATACTGTGAACGTGTTGCAGAGGAAATCCGTCTGTGTGTAAATGAAAAGCTGGAACACTACTTGAAATAATAATGTTCCAGCTATATAAGGCTAGCCCTGACATCCCAGTGTTGGAGCCGCATCAATAATTTCCTGAAGCGGGGTCCATGACAGGAGATCATCCGTATCGTCATTCGTGTCCTCATCATCGGAAAAATGAGCATTCGGATTGTTCGTTTTTCTTTTTTGGCATCTTCCGGAGTGTTAGGCAGACGCTGATAAGCCGGTGATTTATGAAAATTCTTGGAAACTTCATTGTAAGCAGCCAGCAGATATTCTTTGTCCGGATCTTTGTCCGAGACCCCGGCAATCGCGGATGTAATCATATCATTTGCTTCCTGCTTGCTTTTTGCATGGGAAAGCTGCTGTTTTAAAGCCTCCGCCATTCGTTGGACGCGCAGGGCGTGGGCATACAGAATTGGATCGGTACGCCGCAGAAAATCCAGTTCTTTGGCAGAAAGTTTCTTCCCACTTTTTAATTTTCCCATAATGCGGGAGAGCATTTCCTGTTTTTTTCTTCCTGCGTATCAGGGTCCCCTGTCTTTGAAGGGGAGAAGTCCAGGAAGAAAATGCGGCATTGGTTGTTTCTCTCACATAGAGCATGCGTCCCTGAGGAGAAGAAAGATCATAAGATGAGGAATCGGATGAGGGATTCTTCTGGGACATCAGTGATAAATAAATCTGCATGAAAAGTTCCTTTCTGTAATAGATCATCGTTTGTGTTGTCTATTATATCGGCAAAACATCCGTTACAATTAATAACGGATGTTTCTGGAGAAAGAGAATATTCTCCTTCTTTCGTCATATCGAAAAAACTTATGTCTAAAACAATTTTCAGACAATTCAACAATATATTCCAATGTTTATAAAATTTTTAGAATTTTTGTTAGCACTCATACTTGACGAGTGCTAAAAACGGGTGTATAACAATATCGTAATCGAGAAAAATAGTAACTGGGATGCAAAAAACAGAACAGTTACATGATGATAGTTAAGAGGAGGGCTTGCTATGAACATACAGAAATTCACACAATAGTCGGTAGAAGCGATCAATAACTGCGAAAAGCTTGCCTACGACTATGGAAATCAGGAGATTGAGCAGGAGCACCTGTTAGTTGCCCTGTTACAGCAGGAAGAGGGACTGATCCCGAAACTGATAGAGAAAATGGAAATTGACGTACAGCATTTCACCCAGAATGCGATCAGCAAACTGGATGCGCGCGTCAAAGTATCCGGCAGCAACAGCAATGTCTATGTCGGAAAAGATTTAAACAATGTGCTGATCCATGCAGAGGATGAGGCAAAGGCAATGGGAGATGAATATGTCTCTGTCGAGCATATTTTCCTTGCAATGCTCAAATATCCAAATCCGGCGATGAAAGAACTGATGAAAGAATATGGGCTGACAAGGGAACGGTTTCTGCAGGCACTGTCTACCGTCCGCGGCAATCAGCGTGTCACTTCCGATAATCCGGAAGCAACATATGATACACTGGAAAAGTACGGTTATGATATGGTGGAGCGTGCAAGACAGCAGAAGATGGCCCGGTGATCGGCCGTGATGAGGAGATCCGGAATGTGGTCCGGATTCTTTCCCGTAAGACCAAAAATAACCCGGTGCTGATCGGCGAACCCGGTGTAGGTAAGACTGCCGTTGTCGAGGGTCTGGCACAGCGTATCGTAAAAGGCGATGTACCGGAAGGCTTAAAAGACAAGAAGCTGTTTGCCCTGGATATGGGCGCACTGGTTGCCGGTGCAAAGTATCGTGGTGAATTTGAGGAACGTTTGAAAGCGGTTCTTGACGATGTCAAAAATTCGGATGGACAGATCATTCTGTTTATTGATGAACTGCACACAATCGTCGGTGCCGGAAAAACCGATGGTGCCATGGATGCCGGGCAGCTGTTAAAACCAATGCTTGCCAGAGGGGAGCTGCACTGTGTCGGTGCCACAACCTTAAACGAATACCGGGAGTATATCGAAAAAGATGCTGCCCTGGAGCGGCGTTTCCAGCCGGTTATGGTAGATGAGCCAACGGTGGAAGATACCATTTCCATCCTGCGTGGCTTAAAGGAACGTTACGAAGTGTTCCACGGCGTTAAGATTACGGACTCTGCGCTTGTTACGGCAGCAGTTCTTTCCAACCGTTATATCACAGACCGGTTCCTGCCGGATAAAGCAATTGATCTGGTCGACGAGGCCTGTGCGATGATCAAGACGGAACTGGATTCCATGCCGGCAGAACTTGATGAGATGAACCGGAAGATCATGCAGATGCAGATCGAGGAGACGGCATTAAAGAAAGAGACGGATCATCTGAGTCAGGAGCGTCTGGCAGATCTGCAGAAAGAACTTGCAGAATTGCGTGATGAGTTTAATACCAGAAAAGCACAGTGGAGCACCGAAAAGGATGCAGTTGACAATGTCAGCAAGGTCAGAGAGCAGATTGAGAGCACAAAGAAGGAGATCGAGGCAGCACAGCGTGACGCAGATTATGAAAAAGCTGCGGAATTGCAGTACAGTAAACTGCCTGGATTACAGAAAGAACTGGAAATTGAGGAAGATAAACTCAAAGACCGTGATCTGTCTCTGGTACACGAAAATGTCACCGATGAAGAGATTGCAAAGATCATTTCCCGCTGGACGGGAATCCCGGTTGCGAAGTTAAGCGAAAGCGAGCGGAACAAGACACTGCACCTGGATGAGGAACTCCACAAACGTGTGGTAGGCCAGGACGATGGTGTTACAAAAGTGACCGAGGCGATTATCCGTTCCAAAGCAGGAATCAAAGATCCGACCAAACCAATTGGTTCGTTCCTGTTTTTGGGACCGACCGGTGTCGGTAAAACAGAACTGGCAAAAGCATTAGCTGCAACCCTGTTTGATGATGAATCCAATATGGTTCGAATCGATATGAGTGAATACATGGAGAAATATTCTGTGTCTCGTTTAATTGGAGCGCCTCCAGGATATGTTGGATACGAAGAAGGCGGCCAGCTGACAGAAGCCGTGCGGAGAAAACCGTATTCTGTTGTCCTGTTTGATGAGGTGGAAAAGGCACATCCGGATGTCTTTAATGTACTGTTACAGGTACTTGATGACGGGCGGATCACAGATTCACAGGGACGTACCGTAGATTTCAAGAACACGATCATTATTATGACCAGTAACCTTGGATCGCAGTATCTGCTGGATGGCATTGATGCAGACGGCAACATTTCGCCGGAGGCAGAAAAAGAAGTCATGGAAGATCTGCAGGGACATTTCCGACCGGAATTTTTGAACCGTCTGGATGAGATTATTATGTTTAAGCCACTGTCAAAAGAAAATATTGGTGGCATCATACGTCTGCTGATGGATGATCTGAACAAACGTCTTTCTGATCGTGAGATCAAGGTGGCATTGTCACCGGAAGCGGAGCACTTTGTGGTTGAACATGGTTACGATCCGGTTTATGGTGCAAGACCATTGAAGCGGTTCCTGCAAAAGCATGTAGAGACCCTCTCTGCAAAACTGATTCTCGAAGATCAGGTACGGCAGGGAGATACGATCCTCATTGACGTGAAGGATGGTGCACTTACAGCATCTGTACAAAAAATAAAAGCAATATTTATGTAAAAAAATCTCAATAATAACTTGTCAAGCGTCAGGAAATCATGTATCCTTATAAGGATGAAATGAATTTCCTGACGCTTTTTCTTTCAAAATGAGATAAGCGGGAAATGAAAGAATAATAGAAATTACATAGAAATATCGCAAAGAACAAAGCGTAAAGAAGTTTGTGGAAAAATTTCTGCAAAGAATAAAAATGCAGGATACACACAAAAATTATTCAAAAAGATCTTGAATGATATTCATATGGGGATTGGATACGAATGGATTTATTTGAGTATATGAGACAACAGAATATGAAGGATGAGTCACCGCTTGCCTCACGGCTGCGTCCGACCACACTTGATGAGGTTGTCGGGCAGCAGCACATCGTCGGGAAAGACAAACTGCTGTACCGTGCGATCAAAGCGGATAAACTCAGCTCCATCATCTTTTACGGACCGCCCGGTACGGGAAAGACGACGCTGGCGAAAGTGATTGCCAATACCACAAGTGCAGAGTTCATGCAGATCAATGCGACTTCGGCGGGCAAGAAAGACATGGAGGAAGTGGTTGCCGCGGCAAAAAACAATCAGGGCATGTATGGAAAGAAAACGATCCTCTTTATCGATGAGATTCATCGCTTCAATAAGAGGCAGCAGGATTATCTGCTTCCGTTCGTCGAGGACGGCACGATCATTCTGATCGGAGCCACAACGGAAAATCCGTATTTCGAAGTGAATCCTGCGCTTTTGTCGCGCTCCGTCATTTTGAGTTAAAGAAACTTTCCACGGAGGATATCCGTACATTGCTGCTTCGGGCGGTCAATGATACGGAAAAGGGCATGGGTTCTTACCATGCACAGATGGATGATGATGCGCTGGAGTTTTTAGCTGACATGGCAAACGGAGATGCGCGTGCAGCGCTGACCGCCATTGAACTTGGAATTCTGACCACGGACCGGAGTGAGGATGGGATCATTCACATTACACTGGATGTGGCCAGTGAGTGCATTCAGAAGCGGGTCATCAACTACGATAAGACGGGAGATAATCACTATGATACGATCTCTGCTTTTATCAAGAGCATGCGTGGATCAGATCCGGATGCCGCGGTGTATTATCTGGCACGGATGCTTTATGCGGGGAAGATGTGAAATTTATTGCCAGAAGAATCATGATTCTGGCATCTGAGGATATCGGGAATGCTGATCCGCAGGCATTGCAGGTTGCAGTAGCTGCGGCACAGGCGGTGGAGCGGCTCGGAATGCCGGAAGCACGGATTGTACTGGCACAGGCAGTTACTTATATGGCAAGTGCGCCAAAGAGTAATTCCGCGATCAATGCCATTGATAAGGCCATGCGTGTAGTGCAGGAGACAAAGACACCGCCGGTACCGGTGCATTTGCAGGATGCCCACTACAAATCGGCAGGAAAGCTTGGGCACGGAAAAGGTTACAAATATGCCCATGATTATAAAAACCACTACGTGAAGCAGCAGTATCTGCCGGACGGACTGACCGGTGAGGTTTTTATGAGCCGTCGGAAAACGGATATGAGCAGCAGATTCGCGCCTATTATAAAAAATCAAAGAAAATCCAGAGGAATAATAAGGAGGAAAACTTACCATGAAAACCTATCAGGAGATGAGCAAAGAGGAACTCACACAGGAGCTGACCGCACTCAAAGCCGAATATGAAAAAATAAAAGGCATGGGTCTTGCACTGGATATGTCCAGAGGAAAGCCGGGAGCAGACCAGCTTGATTTAAGCATGGGAATGCTTGATGTGCTTGATTCCAAGACTGCATTAAAGAGTGAAAACGGCACCGATCTGCGAAACTATGGTGTCCTTGATGGTATTCCGGAAGCTAAAAAACTGATAGCAGATGTGATCGGAACGAAACCGGAAAATGTGATTATATATGGTAACTCCAGCCTGAATATCATGTATGATCAGGTTGCCCGTGCAGAAATGTTTGGTATTTGTGGCAACACTCCATGGTGCAAACTTGATAAGGTAAAATTCCTCTGTCCGGTTCCGGGATATGACAGACATTTTGCCATCACAGAGACATTCGGTATCGAAATGATCAATATCCCGATGACAGAAGACGGACCGGATATGGATATGGTAGAACAGTATGTCAATAATGATCCTTCCGTAAAAGGAATCTGGTGTGTGCCGAAATATTCCAATCCACAGGGTTATGTCTATTCCGATGAGACGGTCCGCAGTTTCGCAGCGTTAAAACCGGCAGCAGAAGATTTCAGGATTTTCTGGGATAATTCCTATGTAGTACATCATCTCTACAAAGAGGACCAGGCACAGATTCTGGATATTTTAGAGGAGTGCAAAAAGGCAGGAAATCCGGATATGGTATTTGAATTCTGTTCTACCAGCAAAGTCAGCTTCCCGGGTTCCGGTATTGCAGCAATCGCTTCCTCAGAGACAAACATTGCAGATATCAAGAAGCGTCTGACGATTCAGACCATTGGCCATGATAAGATTAACCAGCTGCGTCATGTGAAGTTTTTTTAAGAATGTTGATGGCATCAAGGCACATATGGAAAAACAGGCAGATCTGATTCGTCCGAAATTTGAGCTTGTTGAGAAGATCTTTTCCGATGAACTGGCATCCCGCGGAATCGGTACATGGATGCATCCGCTTGGAGGATATTTTTTCCTTCGAGGCACCGGAAGGATGCGCAAAGGAGATTGTTTCAAAGTGTAAAGAGGCAGGGGTGGTACTGACTGGTGCGGGATCCCCGTTCCCTTACAAAAAAGATCCGAAGGATTCTGTCATCCGTATTGCACCGACGTATCCGTCGCTTGCCGAACTTGAGCAGGCAGCAAATGTATTTGTTGTTGTGGTACGCATGGTTGCAGCAGAAAAATTTCTGGCAGAAAAATAGAGTGAATGACTAAGGTAAAAGCAAAAAAGAAGGGCTTCCCGGTGCGGAAGTCCTTTTTTAGTACCAAAGAACTATTTACAAAAACCCAAAAAACGGTATAGTAAAAATATCTTTTTTCAGTACGGCAATGCATGTGATGCAATCGCCGCATTTTTTGTGCCCACAGATATTCTTCTGTGGTTTCCCATAAGAACGTCCTTCATACAGGAGGAAAATGAAAATATGAAAGAAATATTTCAGGAATATGGCGGTATTTTAATTACCGTGGTAGCGATTCTTGCAGTGATCCTTGTCATTACAGCAGTTGTGGGAACGGATACAAGCACCGATCGGAAGTGCGTTTCAGACATTGGTGAAAAATTTTATTGACCAGGCGAACAAAAATACCGGTCTGCCGACCCCCTAAGGAGGCTGTATGGAACTCGGAAAAGAGTATTTTTCGGTCCATTGTGGAAATATATTGCGAACGAAGAGATCACAGATGTCGATTACAATGGGCGGGAGATCTGGCTGACCAATATCTATAACGAACGTTACCGGGTGAATCAGGCGTATGTGGATGAGAATATGACTTTGGCATTTGTAGAACAGTTTACCCAGCGGATTGCAAATGTGGTCAGTCAGCAGTTTAACAAGCAGAATCCGGAGCTGGAGGCAGAAACCAGTGAGCTGCGGGTGACAGTTCTGCATGAGTCGATCGCACGTTCCGGGCGCAGTATCAGCATCCGGAAAACACCGCCGGTCATTCGGCTGACAGCAGAAAAGGCACTGCAGGAACAGTATTGCAGCAGGGATATTCTTGCAGTATTGGTTAATTGCGTGCTGACGAAAATGAATCTGATTTTTGCGGGATGCCGGGAATTGGAAAGACGGAGGTGTAAAATTTTTTTTCCCAATATGTTCCGGGAAATGAGCGTGTCATCACAATCGAAGATACCATGGAGATCCGGTATTCCGCAACGAATCCGGGGAAAGACTGTATTGAGATGCGGGTCAATGACCGGTTTGATTATGCGGATGCGATCAAGGCAAGCCTGCGGTTAAATCCCAAATGGATCATGCTCTCGGAGGCACGTTCCAGGGAGGTGAAATACCTTTTGGAAGGGTGGTCAACGGGAGTACGGGGAATGACCACCCTGCATACGGACGATGTCCGGAATATCCCGGACCGGATTTTAAATATGCTTGAAACGCGTGTGGATGCGGACCGTCTGGAAAACGATATTTATCAGGCAATGGATGTCGGGGTTTTGATCCGAAAGAAAAGAACGGGGCCGGTCAGGTGTACCGTTATATTGACCAGGTATGTTTTTTTGACAGAGAAGGCCAAAAAACAAAATTATTATGGCAGTGACCGATGGAAAACTGGTGCTGAAAGAATTTCCGGAATCGCTGTTGCGGCGGTTTAAAAGAGAGGGAGTTGAAAACCCGCTGCTTTGCAGCCTTTTGAACCAGCAGCTTGGAAAGGATGCAGACAGGGAGGTGGAAACATGATTTATCTGGTTGTCCTGTCGGCACTGTATGCGCTGCATCTGCTCTTAAAACTTCACTGGATTACGACGGTTGTCATTGGCACTTTTCTGCTGCTTCGGATTTCTGGACACCGGAAATGGTACAAAAAAAGATCGTATACGAGAGAAAATTTGAGGAGGTATCCGAGTACCTGGATATGCTGTTGTATGCTTTCGTCAAAGAAGAAAAAGTGGAGAGAGCACTGGTGAATGTAGATGCGGCGATGGTGGATGTCCGATGCGCGGAGTTCTCCAAAAAGCCATTGATCATATGCATATGACGTTTGATGAAACTGACGTCATGCGGGATTCCCTGCAGATGATCGAACGGGAATATGCCTGCAGCCGGATAAAAAATGTACATGATTTTATTGTACATGTAGAGATTTACGGAGGAGCAATAGAAAGACCGGTGGAATTGCTTCTGGCGGATAAAAAGAGATGGGAGCAGCGGATTTGTGGTTCTATGAAGGAACGCAGGAAAATGTTTGTGGATATTGTAATGTCAATTGCTGCGTCATTGTTGATATGCGGGATGATTTTATATCTGCCGGTTATGGAAATTGATATCAGTAAAAATTTGATTTCTCAGGTGCTTACGATTGTAGTTGTGATCCTTGATGATCTGATTTTTACGAGAGCGCAGAAATATCTCGCCATCGACTGGCTGGCTCTGGATGGACATACCGATGAGGCAGATGCAAAGAAAATAGAAGAATATTACCGGTATGATGAGCGGAAAGAGAAGCGTTTGTCGGTAGTTCTGGCTGTTGTGACGGCGGCAGGTGCAGCAGCTGCATATTATTTTGGACATCAGCTGATGACAGCGGCGGCACTGCTTCTGGTTGCTCTGATGGCAAATCAGCACCGGGTAGGACGGGCGGTTGCCAAAAAACGCTGGTACGCAGTATCAAGTGTGCATTTCCGGGATGGCTGATGGATATTGTTCTGCTTTTGCAGAGTGAAAACGTTCAGGTTGCTTTGCAGAAATCACAGGAGCATGTTCCGCCGGTGTTGCGGCGGGATCTGGATATACTGGTTGGCCAGCTGGAAATGGAACCGGAGTCCGTGCTTCCCTACCATCGGTTTTTGAAAAGTTTTCAGATTCCGGAAGTACATTCTGCCATGAGCATGCTCTTTTCCGTTTCCATGGGAAACAGTGGCAGGGCAGACCGGCAGATCGGGGAACTGATTGACCGGAATCTGGAGATGCTGGATGTCGCAGAAAAGGGACGGCTTAAAAATCTGAGCAGTGGAATGTATCTGTTGTTTCTTGCACCGGTATTGACAGCGTCATTAAAACTTCTTGTGGATATGGCAGTGTTTATGATGACATTTCTGTCAGGGGCAGGACTTGGATAAAGGGGAGGAGGATACAAAATGAGCCAGATCATGAAGGCATTCATGGGAGTATTCCTGACTCTTTTTATGGCGGTGACAGCAATGGGAATTCTGGCAGCCTATATGGAAGTAATGAATGCGCAGGATATGCAGGCACGGATTGTTGATGAGATCGAAAACAGTGATTTTAATACCGGTGTGGTACAACAGTGTTTTTTGCAGAGTGAGGAAGCCGGATATCAGCTGAAAGTAACATTTTTTAATGAAAATTCCACAGTGGCAACCGTTTCGCAGGTCAGTCAGATACCTTATGGAATGGATGGGGTTGATATGGCAAAAATTGAAATGCAGTTTCCATTTCAGGTTGCTTTTCTGGGAATTAACAGACAGCATACATTTGTAAGCTATGCAAAGTAAAAGGAGGAAGATGGGATGGAACAGATCATAGAAGAATATGGAATTGGTGGAATTTTATTTGTGATTGGTACAGGAGTCCTGGCAGGGCTTGGGAAAGTTCTGCAATTGATTGCGGGGGTATAGAATATGGCAGCAGTGGTAAAAGAATACGGCAGTGCGGTACTGGCTGCGGTGGGAGGAGTTGTTTTTCTGGGCACGCTGGGACAGTTTTTGCTGTCCAGACAGGGACTGATTATGCAGATGATCGAGGTTTGGGGAAACGGAGGCTGTTGATGAAAGAACTGATCAGACAATACGCAGGCACGGCAATCGCGGTTGTGATGGCACTGGTATTGATTGCGCTGGTGTCGGAAATGAGCGTGGTTGTGGAAAAGGGAATTCCAAAGAGCCGCGCACTGTGTGAAACAGACACGGGAGCGTTTGAAGGGTACTGGAGGAGTCGATGAAAAACATAATATTAGGAATACTGGGCTGTATGATCGCAGTTTATACGATCGTTTCCTGTCTGAGTATCTACAGTATTTCCACAAGAAAAAATGAAATGGAAAACTGTATTTCGCAGGTACTTAAATATCATCTGAACCGGTATTATGCGACCGGAGTGTCGGACACGGAGGTTGAGGCATTTGTCCGGCAGGAAATCCGGCAGCAGTTACATACGTCATCAAGGGTTTCCATTGATGTAAAAAGCTGTGATATGGTTTCGGGTGTTATTTCTGTAAGGGTAACGGAAGATTTTATACTTCCGGGAGGATTTCATAAGTCCATAGCATGCGATAAAACGATACTGGTAGAGACGGAAGTAATCGAAGAGGAAACAGAGACGGAAGAAATATGGCCGCAAGAGGAGGAGGTATGAATAGAAAAGGAAAACTGACAACCAAAGGAAAACATGCAGTGATTCTGACACTGACAATTGTGGCATGTGTGGCTGCAATGCTGTTTTCCCTGTTATTATCTGTGCTGTGTGACGGAAAACATGTATCTTCTGCAGCGCATGCACAAAATGATACACATCCGGGCATCATGGCAGGAAGCCAGAGGCAGGAGACCGACCTGCTGACACCGCAATGGCTGTATTATCAGAGCAATGGAAGTGTGACTGACTGTAACATCAAAAAGGAAATGGATGTTCTGATGCGTAAGTGGACCAAGGGAAAGCTCGGGGGAAAGGAATTGGACAGGCTGATAAAAGAGTTTTTACAAAAGAAGGACTGTCCGGTCAGGAAAATCACCATGCTTGAGAAAGCGGTGTGTGTATTTCCGTCGGAAAAGGAACTTCCGGATTATACAAAAACACTTGCAAAAAAGAGAGAAGATATATCAGTTTATCGGGGTATATACCGGGGGACAGCAGGATGAAAACGGAAGGTTATTATGTGAATACTGGGAGGTGGCAATCGGTTAATGGAAAAAAAGATAAAAATTGTGGTGTTCGGGATGGTCGTGGCATTGCTGGTGACATTTCTTCCGTTCAGACAGACAGAAATTTATGCTGGAATATCAGAAAATGCATACAGTTATTATCAGGAGTATGGAAATAATGTATGCTTTTTCCCGTTCTCGGAAACCGATGGGATGATCTATTATGCAACCAAAGCAAATCTGGCAAGTTCGGATATCCGCTACCGGACAATCGGATGGAAGTTGTCGGTAAAGGATTCTTCCGGGAAAAAACTGCAGACGATGTATTTTAAACTTGGCGGAAACTATATGTATGCGGTGCATTGTGTCAGAAAAGGTGGTGCAGAATATAATCTGTATGCGCTGACACTGGGAGACCTGAAGGACCGGTTGAATGCAAAGGCAAGTCAGGCATTAAATAAAGGCAAAGCGTCTATGGTGATGGATGCCTGTATGATTGTGGTAAGGAAAGGAAAAGCGCAGGGAACCATGAATGATCAGGCCGGTTTCTGGAAAAGTATATACGACTTATCAGGGGATTTCCGGTGCGGAAAGCTGGAGCAGAGAGTCATACACTTCCTTTCACAATTATTTCCACAAAGAAATTCAGGGATTGTTTTTCTGGGTGGATGCGATTGCAGGGGAAGGGATTGCATCGGTTTCCGGTGGTGGAGAGTATTGTTATGGATACACGGCATGTTTAAAAGCAAAAGCAAAGAAAGGATATGATTTTGCAGAATGGAGAGGAGATTGTTACGGGGATAGAGAGAGACAGGAATTTTATGTGACAAATGATGTGCGGTGTGTGGCCTATGGACAGAAAAAGAAACTGCAGATTTTCTTTCACCGGAACAGTTCAAAAGATGATACGGAAATGGATGTGCAGACAATGACGTATGGTTATGGAAAAGTGCCTTTGGAAAATATCGGGTGGAAAACGAAAGGAAAAAAACTGGTTGGATGGGCAATGAAGCCGGATGCAAAAAAAGCAGACTTAAAATGTGGGGCAGTGGTAAAGGACAGCTGGATAATCAGATACAGTCCGAAAATTGATCTTTATGGAGTGTGGAAGACGGAGAACACAGATGATCTGACAGACCCTGATCCGGCAGGGCCTGATCCGGCAGGACCTGATCCAACAGACCCTGATCCGGAAACCGGGGACTGACAGGGAAGATCCGAAACCGGATTCTGGAGATCCCGATCCGGTAAAACCGAAAGATCCGGATGAAGATTTTCCGAGGGGAAAGATTATTTCGTTTCACTGCCGGTTTATCAGCAAAAAAAATATTTTGAGGATGCCGGACAGAATCTGATTCCAAAAGAAAGGGGAGGACTTGCCGGAGATTCGAAATGGATCATGGAGGATTCTCTTCGTGTGTGGCTTCGGCAGTTACTGGCATAAAAATGAGGGCTGCAAAGCAGCCCTCAGAATTTACGGATTATTCTTCGGATTTTTGTTCGGAACCGGTTTCCTCCAGAGGTTCCGGAAGCCGGATGTAAATCCGTTCGATTCTGTTTTTTTCCATCCGGTCAATACGGAGAAGAATATTATTATCTGTTAAAATAATTTCATTTTTTTCCGGCAGATGATCGAGAAGACCAAGACAATATCCTCCTATGGTGTCATAATCATCCGAAGTAAAGTGTAGGGAAAGCGCTTCACTGACATCGTTGAGATTGGCGGAACCAAGTACATAGAATTCGCGGTCACTGATCCGGGTGATATCGTCTTCTTCATCGGCATCATATTCATCACGGATTTCCCCTACAATTTCTTCCAACAGGTCTTCTAAAGTAATGAGTCCTGCGGTTACTCCGTATTCGTCCAGCACAATCGCAAGAGAAATGGAGGATTTACGCATTTCCAGAAACAGATCTGCAGTATTTTTGTGCTCATATGTAAAATATGGCTCCCGCAGAAGGTTTCGTACGGAAAATTCCGGGGTATCATTCTGTGACAGGAAGTCTTTCATGTTGATGATTCCGATTACATTGTCGGTCGAGTCTTCATAAACAGGAAGGCGTGTAAACATATCCTGACGGAAGATATCAAGTACTTCCTGATAGGTTGCATCTGCCTGAACAAAAGTCATGTCAATTCGCGGAACCATGATCTCCTTGGCTTCTGCATCACCGAAATCAAAGAGATTATGAATCATATCCCGTTCTTCATGTTCGATGACACCATTTTCCTGACTTACGTCCACGATAGTGCGGAGTTCTTCTTCTGTCATCTTTTTCTGTGCATCTTTGATATTGACATGCAGCAGAAACATCAGTCCGAGAGAGAGCTTGTTGATGATAAAAATAACAGGAGTAAGTATTTTCATCAGAAATCCAATCGGAGCAGCCGCTGTCAAAGACATAGAATCGGCTTTGATGGTTGCCATGGTTTTTGGTGTTACTTCACCAAAGATCAGTATTAAAAACGTAAGAATACCTGTGGCAATTACCGCACCCGTGTTTCCAAAAAGATGGATGGCAAGGGAGGTTGAAATGGAAGAAGCCGAACGGTTCACAATGTTGTTTCCGATCAGAATGGCAGATAACATTTTTCCCGGATTTCCGGTTACACGCAATACCCGTGCAGCGCGTTTATCGCCATTGTCTGCAAGGGTACGCATACGAATCTGGTTTACGGTTGTAAGAGCTGTCTCTGACGACGAAAAAACGCCGACAGACACAGCAGGATAATCACTGTAATTAATTGACCTGTCTCACTGGGGCCCAATAAAATTCACCTCAAATTATATTTATTATGATTTATTTATTGTCATCGGTACTGTAGTTTGGAGCTTCTTTTTGTAATATGAATATCGTGTGGATGGCTCTCACGCAGGGAAGCAGCGGAAATCTTGACAAATTTACCTCTTTCCTTGAGATCCTCAATGGTAGGACATCCGCAGTAACCCATACCGGAACGGATACCACCGATCAGCTGGAAGACGGTATCTTCAAGTGTTCCCTTGTAAGCAACACGGCCTTCAACGCCTTCCGGAACCAGTTTCTTCGCACCTTCCTGGAAGTAACGGTCTTTACTGCCGTTTTCCATGGCAGCGATGGAACCCATGCCACGGTATACTTTGTATTTTCTTCCCTGGAAGAGCTCAAATGTACCAGGTGCTTCGTCACATCCTGCGAACATGGAACCCATCATACATACGTTACCACCGGCTGCAATAGCCTTGGTGATATCGCCGGAGTATTTGATACCACCATCGGCGATGACAGGGATGCCGCTCTGTTTTGCAACCTTATAGCAGTCCATGATAGCGGTAATCTGTGGAACACCGATACCTGCAACGATACGGGTGGTACAGATAGAACCAGGTCCGATGCCGACTTTAACTGCATCAGCTCCGGCATCAATCAGTGCCTGTGCAGCAGCACCGGTTGCAATGTTTCCGGCGATAACCTGCAGATCCGGGTATTTTGCCTTGATCTTCTTTACGGCTTCCAGAATGTTTTTGGAATGACCGTGTGCGGAATCGACAACGATGACATCGACATGGGCAGCAACCAGGGCATCGACACGTTCCATCATGTTGCCGGTAATGCCGACACCTGCACCGCAAAGCAGACGACCCTGCTCATCCTTTGCGGAGAGCGGATACTTGATCTGTTTTTCGATATCCTTGATGGTGATCAGACCCTTTAAGTTGAAGTCCTTGTCGACAATCGGAAGTTTTTCTTTTCTGGCTTTTGCAAGAATCTTTTTGGCTTCTTCTAAGGTAATGCCTTCAGGAGCAGTGATAAGACCTTCGGAAGTCATACTTTCACTGATCTTCTTGGAAAAATCTGTCTCGAACTTTAAGTCACGGTTCGTGATGATGCCGACCAGACGACCGTTCTCGGTAATCGGGACACCGGAAATACGGAATTTTGCCATCAGGTTGTCAGCATCCTGTAATGTATTGTCTGGAGATAAGAAAAATGGGTCTGTGATAACGCCGTTTTCTGAACGTTTTACCTTGTCGACTTCATCTGCCTGAGCCTGAATGGACATATTTTTGTGGATAATACCGATACCACCCTGTCTTGCCATGGCAATGGCCATTTTGACTCCGTAACGGTATCCATGGCTGCACTCATCATAGGAATGTTCAGTACGATCTTCTTTGTCAGATGTGTCTTCAGATCGATCATGTTTGGGGTAACCTCAGAATACTGAGGAACCAGAAGAACGTCATCAAATGTAATTCCTTCGCCGATAATAGTTCCCATTTTCTAAAATCCTCGCTTTCTTCTATTATATGTAGTTTGTATGTAATTTTGTGTAACGTCTGTTATCGTCCAAAACACCTATTATGTACAATAACGATTTTAATGATGATAGCAAAATAATGGATTGCTGTCAAGTAAAAATTATGTTATGATAACGGAGAAACAGCATAAACAGTGAAGATATACAACAATAAGGGCAAGGGGGCCTCAGCAGGGTCTTTCTATGCCCATTTTTTGAAAAAGAGGACAAAATCGGATGGAATTCAGACCATGTATTGATATTCACAACGGAAAGGTAAAACAGATTGTCGGAAGCAGTCTGCGGGATGCCGGAGATCAGGCAAGTGAAAATTTTGTCTCCGGGCAGGATGCACCGTTTTATGCACGGATGTATCAGAGCCGGGGAATCTGTGGCGGACATATCATTTTACTGAATGCAAAAGACAGCCCTTATTATGAGGAAACCAAAAATCAGGCGCTGGCGGCTCTGCGTGCCTATCCGGGGGATTGCAGGTCGGCGGAGGAATTACCGATGCCAATGCGTCCGAATTTCTGGAAGCTGGCGCATCGGCAGTGATTGTGACTTCGTTTGTTTTCCGGGACGGACGGATTGACTATGATTGTCTGAACCGGCTGGAACAGGCCGTGGGAAAGGAACATCTGGTACTTGATCTGTCGTGCAGATACCGGGCAGATGCAGAAGAACCGGGCTATTATATTGTAACCGACCGGTGGCAGAAATTTACCACCGAGCGTGTGACGAATGAACTTCTGGAAAAACTGAGTTCCTGGTGCAGCGAGTTTCTGGTGCATGCTGTGGATGTGGAAGGAAAATCCGGTGGAATTGAAAAACCCCTGGCACAGTTTCTGGGAGACTGGGGAAAAATTCCGATCACCTATGCCGGAGGCGTTCACAGTTTTAAAGATCTGGAAGAACTTTCAAGGCTTGGGAGAAACCGGCTGAACGTCACCATTGGAAGTGCGCTGGATCTGTTTGGCGGTCCGATGTCTTATGAACAGGTATTAACATATATCAGCAAATGTAACGCAGAAAAGGAGAAAAGTATATGAGCAAATATACAAAGGAAGATATCTGGAGAATTGTGGAGGAAGAGGATGTGGAGTTCATCCGTCTGCAGTTTACTGATATATTCGGTACATTAAAGAATGTAGCAATTACATCCAGTCAGCTGGAGAAAGCATTGAATAACAAGTGTATGTTTGACGGTTCTTCCATTGAGGGATTTGTACGGATTGAGGAGTCAGACATGTATCTGTATCCGGATCTGGACACATTTACCATTTTCCCATGGCGCCCGCAGCAGGGAAAAGTAGCACGTATTATCTGTGATATTTACTGTGCAGACAAAACTCCGTTTACGGGGGATTCTCGTTATATCTTAAAGCGTCAGATTGAGGAAGCAAAAAACCTTGGATATACATTTAATGTGGGACCGGAGTGCGAGTTTTTCCTGTTCCATCAGGATGAGAATGGCCAGCCGACAACACTTTCCCACGAAAAAGCCGGATATTTTGATCTCGGTCCGGTAGACCTGGGAGAAAATGCCAGACGTGATATGGTGCTGACACTAGAGGATATGGGCTATGAAATAGAGGCGTCCCACCATGAGGTAGCACCGGCGCAGCATGAGATTGACTTTAAATATGACGAGGCACTGCAGACGGCAGATAATATCATGACATTCAAACTGGCGGTTAAGACAATTGCCAAGCGGCACGGTCTGTTTGCAAGCTTTATGCCGAAGCCGAAATACGGGATTAATGGTTCCGGAATGCATATCAATATGTCCCTGTCCAAAGACGGACATAATATTTTCCGCGATCCGGATGGAAAAATGGCCTGAAAGAAGCCTATTATTTTATTGGCGGTATCATGAAGCACATGAAAGGTGTGACTCTTATCATGAATCCGCTGGTAAATTCCTATAAGCGGCTGGTACCTGGATATGAGGCACCATGTTATATTGCATGGTCTGCGACAAACCGCAGCCCGCTCATCCGTATTCCTGCTTCCCGGGGAGAGGAAACCCGTGTGGAACTGCGCAGCCCACCCGGCAGCCAATCCGTATCTGGCCCTTGCGGTATGTCTTGCAGCCGGAATTGACGGTATCAGAAATAAAATTGAGCCACCGGAAGAAGTGCCGGAAAATGTCTATGAACTGAAGGAGGAAGAAAAAAGCAAGCAGAGGAATCGAGTCGCTTCCGGCCGATCTTCATGCGGCCATCTGTGAATTGCAGAAAGATGCTTTTATAAAAGAAGTGCTTGGAGAACATATCAGCAGCAAACTGATCGAGGCAAAAGAGGTAGAATGGATGCAGTACCGTACACAGGTAACCGGCTGGGAGATCGAAGAGTATCTGTATAAGATTTAACGGGAGATCGGATCGTGAGTAACATTGTAATTGCCTTTTCGAAACCGGAAGTGGCAGTGGGCATAAAAAATATTGACACAGAGCGGGTATTCCGTGCAGGCAGTCTGTACTACCGGTGCGCAGGCACTGGCAAGCGTAAACAATCTGGAGTGTGGAATACTGATCTGCGGATGCCGGTTTATGGATATGATGTATATGGAAATTCACGATTATCTGCCACCGGAGTTTCAGATGCTTCTGATCGCTTCTCCGTCTTCCATTCAGGAGAGAGAGGTAAGCAATCTGGTCTGTCTTTCCATGCCGATGAAAGTGCATGAACTGTTGCAGACAATTGAAATGATGGAGGGAGATATCCAGAGGCGCAGAAGGAGAATGCGGCGGCAGCCGAAACACCGTTCGCAGGAGGATCAGCAGATCATTCGCAAGGCAAAGGAACTCCTTATGGCACGAAACTCTTTTACGGAAGAGGAAGCACATAAATATATTCAGAAAAGAAGTATGGACAACGGAACCGGTCTGGTCGAGGTGGCACAGATGATCTTAAGTCTTCTGCAGGAAGGGTAGGGATCTTATCTGGCTTTTTTGGCTGGTCTTTACATTAAAAGAAGAAAATGTTAAAGTGATACTGATGGAAAATTAGAGAAGGAGAACGAAATTATGTTTCATGTAAATGAGAATTATCAGAAGCTGCCGGGAAGCTATTTATTCAGCACAATTGCAAAAAAAGTAAATGCATATCAGGAGGCAAATCCGGACAAGAACATTATCCGTCTGGGAATCGGTGATGTTACACAGCCACTGGCTCCTGCAATCATTGAGGCTATGCATAAAGCGGTAGATGAGATGGGACATGCCGAGACATTCCATGGCTATGCACCGGATCTGGGATATGAATTTTTGCGCAAGGCAATCGCAGAGAACGATTATGCAGCAAGAGGCTGTGAGGTTGCAGCAGATGAAATCTTTGTATCTGACGGAGCAAAGAGCGATTCCGGAAATATTCAGGAGATTTTCGGACAGGACAACAAGATTGCGGTCTGTGATCCGGTATACCCGGTTTATGTGGATTCCAACGTTATGGCTGGAAGAACCGGTACTTACGACAAGGAGACCGGCACATGGAGCGATGTCATTTACATGCCATGTACAGCAGAAAATCATTTCGTACCGGAGTTTCCTAAGAAGACACCGGACATAATCTATCTGTGTCTGCCGAATAACCCGACCGGAACAACGCTTACAAAGGATCAGTTGCAGGAATGGGTGGACTATGCCAATAAAGTTGGCGCCGTAATCATTTATGATGCCGCTTATGAAGCTTATATCAGTGAGGACAATGTGGCACATTCCATTTATGAGTGCAAGGGTGCAAGAACCTGCGCCATTGAGCTGCACAGTTTCTCAAAGAATGCAGGATTTACCGGTGTTCGTCTTGGATATACCGTAGTTCCGAAGGATTTAAAGTGCGGGGAAGTTTCTTTGCACGACATGTGGGCAAGACGTCACGGAACCAAATTCAACGGAGCTCCGTACATTGTGCAGCGTGCCGGTGAGGCTGTATATTCTGAGGAAGGAAAAGCACAGTTAAAGGAGCAGGTTGCTTACTATATGAAGAATGCAAAGACCATTAAGGAAGGATTAAAGGATGCCAGATATACCGTATTTGGTGGTGTAAATGCACCATACATCTGGTTAAAGACTCCGGATCAGATGACTTCCTGGGAGTTCTTTGATTATCTGCTGGAGAATGCAAATGTTGTTGGTACTCCGGGATCCGGTTTCGGCCCGAGCGGAGAAGGCTACTTCCGTCTGACTGCATTTGGAAATTATGAAAACACCGTAAAGGCACTGGAGCGTATCAAAGCTCTGTAAAAGAGGGAATATGCGTATGAATCATAACATGAAAAAAAAGAGGTCTGGCATTGCTGCTGGCATGCTGCTGTGTTTTTACAGCGGCACCGGTGGCGGTAAAAGCGGACAATGTATCCATTTCCACCAATCAGACACCGACCGGCACATACAGCAGCTACACCAAAGCAGAGGTGCTGAAGTCAGATACGGTGGTGTATGATACGCTGTCTACTTCCAATAATGTTCACTTTTATAAATATACTGCGGAAAAAGGCGGATATTTTACTGTAAATCTTGCACAGACCAGTGGAAAAGGAAAGTGGAATTTTTCCGTATATGATGCGGACAATGGAAATCAGGAACTGGAAACAAAACCTCTGGCATCCAATTATACATCCAGAATTTATAACCTCAGACCGGGCAAAAGCGTATATATCAAAGTTGAGCGTGTGAAATCTATGGATATTACCATTTTAGATTATCAGCTGACACAGGATTATCAGTATTCCCTTCAGGTGAAAACAACGGAGAGTGCACAGTGGGAACAGGAAGACAACGATACGCCGGCGGCAGCGACAAGTCTGCAGAACGGCACCTGGATCAATGGAAGTTCCTACAAAGCTTCGGATGTGGACTGGTATGAGTATACCATTCCGGAAAACGGATATTTCACATATGATTTTCAGGGGAGGGATCTTCCGCACTCTGGAATCTGTATCTGTATGATGAAAATATGAATGAACTGCAGATAGATACCAATACAAGAACCGTATCCTCCGGTAAATATGTCCTTCCGGTGGGAGCAAAAGTGTATGTGAAAGTCACCTGCTACGGCGTTGGAAACCAGTACAAGATCCGTTCCAATTACTATGCAACGGAAGGCTGGGAAAAGGAATCCAACGATACCATGGCGCTTGCCACGGATCTTACCGCTGGAAAGACACTGCATGGAAGTATCAACAGCAAAAAGATGTGGATTACTACCGCTACGTTGCCACGGGCAGTGGATATTTCAATTTCAAATTTACAAATGCGGACGGTGGAAACAATCAGTACTGGAAACTTTCCGTATATGACGAGAAAAAGAATCTGCTGCAGACGCTAGAAACAGAGGATGATCTGCAGATTTCCACTGCAAAGCTCAGTTTCCGGAAAGGCAAAGAGATTTACCTGAAGGTAGAACGGAATATCAATGATTATGCGTGCGGACACGAATACACGGTGACAGTCAATCAGTACAAGGCTGATAACTGGGAACAGGAATCAATGATTCTTTTGCCACAGCTACAACTGTAAAAAGAATAAGACCTGTAGTGCAAATAATTATGCGGTAAAGGATAAAGATTATTTTGTATATAAGGCTGCAAAGAAGGGAAAGGTGACCATACAGGTAAGCCTTCCTGACAGCGGATACTGGAATGTGTGTGTATATAATCAGAAAAAGAAGCTGGTCAAACAGGAAGATTATGCACAGACCGGACAGAAGTTTACCGTAAAAGCTGCAAAGGGGCAGAAACTCTATGTGATGGTGAAGGCCAGAACAAAATCTGCCGTTGGAAAGACCTATCGTGTCACTGTGAAACAAAAATAAAGCAAACTATAAAGATTCTGTGAAAGAACCGATATCTATAGTAGATACCAACATAGTTTAACCGGAAACAAATGGAATTGACCGGTAGAATTCAAGGAGGATGAGAGTATGGGTGTAAACACAACAGGTTTGTTAAACACGCAGACAGAGGTATACGCATCCTATAAAAACGATGCGGTGACCAAAAATGAGACGGCTGCAAAGAAGGACTCCACGGCAAAGACGGAAGAAAAAATGAGAGCGGTGTAGTCTATGATAAATCAGACAGCAGCAAGGACAATAAGAAAGCAACCTATTCGATTAATAAGATGAGCGCTGAGGATCGTGCAGCACTCGTACAGCAGATGAAAGCGGATACACAGTCCAGACAGCAGCAGCTGATCAGCATCGTGCAGAAAATGATGACCGGTCAGGCAGCTACTTCTTCTGTTGCAAACGGAACAAACAGCGATGATATATGGAAGTTCCTTGCAAAAGGGGATTTCACGGTTGATGCAGCAACAAAGGCACAGGCGCAGAAGGATATCTCCGAAGATGGCTATTACGGAGTAAAGCAGACATCAGAGAGATTATTTGATTTTGCAAGTGCCCTTGCCGGAGATGATGTGGAAAAGATGAAGAAGATGCAGACTGCCATGCAGAAGGGATTCAAGCAGGCAACCGGTGCATGGGGCAAAGACCTTCCGGACATCTGCCAGAAGACACTGGATGCTGCAAATCAGAAGTTTGAGGATTATTATAAGTCCAAAGAGAGCACAACAAAGACCGAAGGCTGAAAACAGACTGCTGCAGCCCGGTGATTGTTTACAAAAGAAGGGAAAAAATACCGGAAAAGAGGTATTTTTTTCCCTTCTTTTTCCGTTTCTGATGGTACTGCAATGATTGAAGAAATGATGCAGAAGTGGTATGATAAGGCATTATAGAGAGACAGAAAAAGGAGACCTGATGATTATGAAATATAATTTTGATAAAATACCAAACCGCAGAGGCACAAATTCCCTCAAGTGGGATGTGGATCGCAAAGAGCTCCCGATGTGGGTGGCGGATATGGATTTTGAGACGGTGCCGGAAGTGCAGGAGGCACTGGTACAGCGCGTGGCGCACGGGGTATATGGATATTCTGTCATCCCGGACGAATGGGCGGACAGCTATGTAAATTGGTGGGAAAAGCGTCATCATTTTCGGATGGACCCAAAGAAGCTGATCTTTACAACGGGAGTAATCCCTGCACTTTCTTCTGCTGTCCGAAAACTGACGACTCCGGCAGAAAATGTGCTGATTCAGACACCTGTCTATAATAATTTCTTCAATTCCATTCGTAATAACGGAAGAAATGTCGTGGAAAATGAACTGCTTTATGATGGTAAAGAATATCGTGTAGACTGGGAAAAACTTGAACAGCAGCTGGCAGATCCGCAGACGACGCTTATGATTTTGTGTAATCCGCAGAATCCGGCAGGAAACATCTGGGATTATGAGACGCTGGCGCGGATCGGGGCATTATGTAAGCAGTATGATGTCATTGTTGTCTCGGATGAAATTCACTGTGATCTGACAAAACCCGGTACAGAATACATTCCGTTTGCCTCTGTGGATGATACCTGCAGGGACATCAGTGTTACCTGCATTGCGCCGACGAAGACATTTAATCTGGCAGGGCTGCAGACGGCTGCCGTCTATGCAGAAAACTCGATTCTGCATCACAGAATGTGGAGACAGCTCAACACCGACGAAGTAGCAGAACCGAACGCTTTTGCAATTCAGGCAACGATTGCCGCTTTCCAATATGGGGAAGAATGGCTTGATGAACTGCGGGAATATGTGGAAAAGAACAAGCAGTATGTGACGGAATTTCTGCAGGAGAAAATTCCACTCATCCATCCGGTTGCAGGAGATGCTACTTACCTCATGTGGCTGGACTGCCGCAAAATCACGGAGAGTGGCCGGCAGTTTGTAAAATTTATCCGCAAAACCAGCGGTCTGTATGTCAGCGGAGGCAATCAGTATGGCAGGGGAGGCGAAGGATTTTGCGCCTGAATGTGGCTACCTCAAGCTGGTTGTTGAAGATGGAATGCAGCGTCTGTATGAGAGCGTTGATGCATGGCTAAAAGAAGAAAAGATATCAAAATAAGAATAATTCCTGATTTTAAGCAAACCTTAAAGGTTTGCCCCATTGAAATTAAGAAAAAACCGCTACAATGTATCTATGATTAATCATGAATACGAGGTGGCGGTTTTTTTATGTATAATGTTTTAGTTTGTGACGATGAAAAGGATATTGTTTCTGCTTTGCAGATTTATTTAAAAAGTGAAGGATACCAGGTGTTTTCGGCTTATAACGGAAAGGAAGCCTTAAAAATTATAAACCGGGAGGATATCCAGCTGGTTCTGATGGATATTATGATGCCGGAAATGGACGGGATAGAAGCAATGTGCAAAATCCGTGAAATTTCCAATGTTCCGGTGATCTTACTGACGGCCAAAAGTGAGGATACCGATAAGGTACTCGGACTTACCGTGGCGCGGACGATTATGTGACGAAACCATTCAATCCAGTGGAACTGCAGGCGAGAGTGAAATCCCAGATCCGGCGGTATATGCTGCTTGGAAGCGGACAGAAGGTGAGGACAAAACTGTCCGCCGGCGGCATCGAGCTGGATGATAAATTAAAGGAAGTCACTCTGGACGGAGAACCTGTGAATCTGACCAGAACAGAGTACGATATTTTAAAACTTCTGATGGAACATCCGGGGAAGTATATTCACCGAAACAGATTTATGAGGCCGTGTGGAAGGGCAGCCCGTGCGGCGTCGAAAACACGGTAGCAGTACATATCCGGCACCTTCGGGAAAAACTGGAATATAATCCTGCGGAGCCACGCTATTTAAAAGTCGTGTGGGGACGGGGATACAAGATGGAGGATGTAGAAAATGAATGAGAAAAAGGATAAAAAATCCCAAAAGCCGGAATGTGTGTCCAAAACTGGAAACCATCGCAGGGCATCAGATTACTGGCTATGGTACTTGCGATTGTAAGCGGATTTTTTGTGGCCGTGACCGGTGTGATAACAGTTACATTAGGCATGACCAGTGATTTGCAGGGCTCACAGAAAGACATTGAAAAAACACTGGATACAGAGCTGCTTAGAAGCTATGCGTACTGGATGGGTGATGCGGTTACCGGCATTTCAAAAAAGCAGGACGAAGCAGATGCCCTGAAAAATTTGATGACGGAAATATCGTTTATTCACTTGTCAAAAAGAAGCCGAAAGGAAAAAGAAACCGAACTTGTCTGTGGAAATAATACCGGTACCTTAAATAAGGAAAATGCACTTGCCTGGCTGAAATTTACAGATGAAAATGAGTTTCATACCAATGATCGTTCTTTCTGGGATATGCTGCTTGGGAGAAACAGGGGACAGTACATGCAAAAAGTCAAGCATTATACGCAGGTGGATCATTTTATCTATGATAATGGTGTGATTTATTGTTATGCGGGCGATACCCTGTTTCGGATCAATTCCTTTTCTTTTTACGCGGTTCCAGAGGAGTCGGATCTTGAACCGTATGTGGAATATACTTACCGGGAATCGGACGATGGTGGCAGATATTGCGCGGAAAATGGAGAACAGCTGAAAAAGGTAAGCTCGAACCGTATTTAAAATCATCCGAACTGCGGTTTGATTTTGATGGGTTAGAGGCAGGTTACTTATGGTCAAAAAAGGATGGAATTTATCCGATCCGGCAGGAATCCATTGCGGACACCTATGCGAAAGCAAAGGTATTCCAGTGGCAGGATTTTTCATTTGCATACGAAGATCAACAGGGGCGTATTTATTATAATCCACATCAGGAGAAAGAGGCGACGGAATATACGCTTTATCTTACGGCAGCGGATTCCCTGAAGGGAAGCACAGCTACGGTATCCTCTTTGTTTTCACCGGAAGTCGGAGGTGAAACCCATATCGTGATTGATTCCGGGAAAACACAGTTTTTCCAGAAAGCACACACACTTGCAGGCGTTGTGGTACAGCTGCGGAAGACATCGGGGTGGTGGCTGCTTTTGAGCGCTCTTGTATGGCTGGTTTCGCTTGGCGTTTTGTTCGTATCGGCAGGATGGAAAAAAGGGTTTGATACGGTACAGATTCGAAGGATTGACCGTATACCATTTGGTATTTATACAGGAATCTCAGGACTTGCGTTTTTGGGCTGCGGTATGGTATGCCTTTATATGGGAGATCTGCTTATGCAAAATGCAGGAATCGTATTCTGTATTTCATTTTTGCAATTGCATTTGCATTGGCAGAGCTGATTGTGTATGAATATGTGATCAGTATCATTGTAAGAATCCGTGCAGGAAAATTCTGGCATTATACGCTGTTGCGTCTGCTTTTAAACCCGTTTCGCCGGATAAAAAGAGAACTGCATGAAATCAGACTGGCGCTTTTGGCCAATCTGTCTATGACGGTAAAAGTCACAGCTGTATTTCTTGTGGTCTTCCTCATAGAAGCATTTCTTTTACTGTGTGCCGGAGCGGATGGCGGAATTATCATGGTCTATCTCCTCTGGAAAGTTGTGGAATACGGCGTACTGTTAAAGATTGTGGTGCAGTTTCGACAGATATTCGACGGAGGGGAACGGATTGCAAAAGGTGATTATTCGCATCCGATCCATACAGAAAAAATGATGTATGAGCTGCGCACACATGCGGAAAATTTAAATAATGTACAGACCGGAGTTGCAGCGGCGGTAGAAGAAAAATGAAGAGTGAGCGGTTTCGTACCGAACTGATCACCAATGTCTCCCATGATATTAAAACACCGCTTACTTCCATTATCAACTATGTGGATCTGATCAAAAAGGAGCCGACAGAGAGTGAAACAATGCGGGAGTACATTGAGGTGCTTGACCGACAGTCCAACCGTCTGAAAAAACTGATTGAGGATCTGATGGAGGCATCCAAAGCATCTACTGGAAATCTTCCGGTGAATCCGGAAGTATGTGATGCAACGGTCGTTCTGACAGATTGTCGGGGAATTTTCAGAAAAGGCAGAGGCAAATCAGCTGGAGATGGTTGTAGAATGTCCGCAACCACCCGTTGAAATCTATGTGGATGGCAGACATTTGTGGCGGATCATTGACAACCTGATGGGAAATATATGTAAGTATGCACAGCCGGGAACACGTGTGTATATTACGTTGGAAAAATTTCACGGAATGGTGATTATGACCTTCCGCAATATTTCGAAGGATCGACTGAAAATGACCAGCGAGGAACTTTTCGGAAGATTTGTCCGTGGAGACAGTTCCCGGAATACGGAAGGACACGGACTGGGGCTTTCTATCGCAAAAAGCCTGACCGAGCTGATGCATGGAAATATTGCGGTGCAGATGGACGGCGATCTGTTTAAAGTAATTCTCAGTTTTGAGGAATATCAGGAGGATAAGAAGCAGTAAAGACCAAAAACTCCTCGGTTGTATTTCTATATGCCATGTGCTATAATGTGGGACGTCTAAATACAGAATATAAACGGAGGACAAATCTGTGAAAATAATAATCGCCGGTGATGGCAAGGTCGGACTCACGCTGACGCAGAAGCTTTCTGCGGCAGGACATGACCTGACTTTGATCGATTCGAACCAGCGTGTGCTGGATTCGAGTGTGGAGTGTTACGATGTTATGGGGGTACAGGGAAACTGTGCCTCCATGCGCGTGTTGGAGAGTGCGGATGTGAAAAAGGCGGATCTGCTCATTGCAGCCACCAGTTCGGATGAAGTCAATCTGCTCTGTGGTATGACTGCCCATGGTCTGAATCCGAGAATTCACACCATTGCAAGAATCCGCAATCCCGAATACGGCAAGCAGATTTTTACCATGCGGGATGTCTATTCCCTTTCGCTTATGGTGAATCCGGAAAAACAGGCGGCGCGCGAGATTGAACGGCTGATTCGCTATCCGGGCTTCCTGCAGAGGGAAACATTTGCAAAAAGCCGTGTGGAAATCGTGGAGCTGCGGATTCAAAAGGCAGTAAACTCTGCGATGTGGCACTGATGAATCTGGAAAATGTTGTCAAATGCAAGGTGCTTGTCTGCGCAGTGAGCCGCGGAGGGGTTGTGGAGATTCCATCCGGACATTTTATTCTCCGGGAGGGGGATCATCTGTTTATTACGGCAACTGCTGAGATGCTGACACAGCTTCTGCGCAATCTTGGCATTATCACGCACAAGGCAAAGCGTGTAATTATCTGCGGTGGCGGAAGAATCGGTTATTATCTGTCGACCTGGCTGGCAAAAGAAGGTGTCAGTGTGCTGCTGATTGAGCAGGATGAAGCGCGCTGTGAAGAATTATCCGGCAAACTTCCACCGGAAGTATGTATCATACACGGGGATGCCAGCAGTCAGTTTCTGCTTGAAAGTGAAGGCATCCATGATTGTGACGCCGTTGTAACCATGACCGGCATGGATGAAATGAATATGATTATTTCGCTGTATGCGCAGACCTGTGGAGTGCCACAGGTGATCACGAAAGTCGGTCATATGGAAAATAACAGTATGCAGGACAGTCTGGGACTTGGCAGTGTGATCTGCCCGAAAGAACTCTGCTGCAATACGATTGTCCGTTATGTCCGTGCCATGCAGAATACAACAGGTGCAGCACTGACACTGCACAATATTGCAGAAGGACAGGCAGAGGCATTGGAGTTTGTCGTAGATGCCGACACAAAACATATCGGGGAACCATTGCGTAATATCCGCCTGAAACGCAATATACTGATCGCATGTATCAGTCATGGAAGTAAAACGGAGATTCCAAACGGAGATTCCATGTATGAGGCTGGAAATTCCGTGATTATCGTTGCAAAGGGCGGGATGACACTTTTGCAGCTGAATGATATTTTCGAGTGAGGATGCTATGAATTATAAAATGATGGGAAAATTTCTTTCCCAGATCTTAATTGTGGAAGCAGGATTTATGGTTCCGGCACTTTTAATCAGTCTGTATACCGGAAGCCGGGCAGCAGTTTACGGGTTTGGGCTGTCCATTCTGATCACTGCCGGAGTCGGTGCCTTAATGTATTATTTTTGCAGAAATTCCACCCGTCGTTTTTTTGCGAGGGAAGGGATGGTTTGCGTAGCCGGAAGCTGGATTGCAATCAGTTTTTTCGGGTGTCTGCCATTTGTTTTTTCAGGGAAATTCCAAACTTTGTCGATGCCCTGTTTGAAATTGTATCGGGATTTACAACCACAGGTTCTTCGATTCTGGGAGATGTGGAAGCACTTTCTCCCGGAATTATGTACTGGCGGAGTTTCAGCCACTGGCTGGGTGGCATGGGGGTACTTGTATTTCTTCTGGCACTTTCTCCGAACGGAGAGAGAGGCAAAGGGTATACCATGCATCTGCTGCGTGCGGAGAGTCCGGGACCGAATGTGAACAAGCTGGTGCCGAAAATGCGTACAACAGCAAGAATTTTGTACGTCATATACATGGTGCTGACATTCATCAATTTCCTGTTTCTCCTGTTGGGAAAAATGCCGGTTTTTGATGCCGTATGTACCGCTTTTGGAACGGCCGGCACAGGTGGATTCGGAATCCGAAATGACAGTATTGCAGGATACAGCCCATATATACAGAATGTATGTACGGTATTCATGTTTTTGTTTGGAATCAACTTCAGCTGTTATTATCTGCTTTTAGTCCGGCATGTAAAGGAAGTGCTCAAAGATCAGGAACTGCGGCTGTATATCATCATATTTGTAGTCAGTATTCTTTTAATTACGTTCAATGTCCGGGGACTGTACGGCTCCTGGGAAGAGACCATCCGCCATGCGGCATTTCAGGTTTCCTCTATCATGACGACGACCGGGTTTGCAAGCACGGACTTTGATTTGTGGCCGGATTTTCGAAGGCACTGTTGCTGTGCCTGATGTTTGTCGGTGCCTGTGCAGGCAGTACGGCAGGAGGGCTTAAGATGGGAAGGCTTCTTCTGATTCTGAAAAACCTGCGCAGAAATATCCGCAGAATTTTAAGCCCGCAGCGTGTGGAAGTGGTGCGCATGAATGGAAACCGGATCGGGGAGGATGTATTAAATAATACAAATACCTATCTGGCGGCTTACGGTGTGATTTTAGTCGGAAGTTTTCTTTTGATTTCTATTGATGGACTGTCCATGACAACAAATGTGTCTGCGGTTGCTGCGTGCTTTAACAATATCGGACCGGGATTTGATGTGGTGGGACCTACCTGTAATTTTTCGGTGTATTCCTGGTTTTCCAAACTTGTGCTGATTTTTGACATGCTGGCCGGAAGACTGGAAATTTTCCCGATGCTTGTTCTCTTTTCAAGAAGTACCTGGAGACATAAATAATTGAATGGATTTCTCAATTATTTTATGATAAAATAGTAGGGTGCTTTTACACAACAATAAAATATGGAGGAGAGAACATGTTAGAGAAAATGTTTAAGCTCAAAGAGAATAATACCACAGCGAAAACAGAAGTGATCGCCGGTATTACGACGTTTATGACCATGGCTTATATCCTGGCTGTAAACCCGAACCTGCTTTCACAGGCAGGAATGGACCCGACAGCAGTGCTGATCGCAACCTGTCTGGCATCCTTTATCGGTACGTTTGCAATGGCACTTCTTGCAAATTATCCGTTTGCACTGGCACCGGGTATGGGACTGAATGCATACTTTGCATTTACCGTATGCGGAAATATGGGATATTCCTGGAAAGTAGCCCTGATGGCAGTATTCTTCGAAGGTATTATCTTTATTATCCTTTCTCTTACCAATGTGCGTGAGGCAATTTTCAATGCCATTCCGACCACATTAAAGAAAGGTGTGAGCGTCGGCATCGGGCTGTTTATCGCGTTTATCGGATTGCAGGGTGGACATATCGTTGTAAACAACGATTCCACATTGTTATCTTATGTAAATTTCAGAGATAACTGGCATACCGAAGGAATCTGTGCAGTACTTGCACTGATCGGTCTGCTTCTTACTGCAATTTTATACATCAAAAAGTCAAGGGATCTATTCTGATCGGTATTCTGGCTACCTGGATTCTTGGAATGATCTGTCAGGCAGCGGGTGTTTACCGTATCGATGCAGACGCTGGATTTTATTCTCTGTATCCGACATTTGCCATGACTGATTTTTCAAAAATCGGGGAGACGTTCGGACAGTGTTTTACAGCAGATTTCCATGGAGTCGGAATTATGAACTTCATCGTAGTCATGTTGTCTTTCCTGTTTGTAGATATGTTTGATACGATCGGAACACTGATCGGTGTATCGGATAAGGCCGGCATGTTAGACGAAGATGGAAAACTTCCGAACGTAAAGCAGGCACTGATGGCAGATGCAATTGCTACTTCTGCAGGTGCGATCCTTGGTACGTCTACAACTACAACATTCGTAGAGAGCTCTGCCGGTGTCGGAGCTGGTGCAAGAACCGGTCTTGCATCCATCGTTACAGGATTATTATTCCTGCTTGCAATTTTCTTTGCACCAATCTTTACGGCAATTCCGGGCTTTGCAACAGCACCGGCGCTGATCTTTGTCGGGTTCCTGATGGTATCCGCAATTGTAAAGGTTGATTTCGAGGATCTGACAGATGCAGTTCCTGCATATCTGTGCCTCATTGCGATGCCTTTAATGTACAGTATCGCAGAAGGTATTGCCATTGGTGTAATCTCTTTTGTACTGATCAATCTGATCTGTGGCAAGCGTAAGAAGATTACTCCACTGATGTATATCCTTGCAGTACTTTTTATCTGCAAATATATTTTCCTGTAATTACGCAGTGGACAAGCCGCTTTCCAGTAGGACGGGAAGCGGCTTAAAGTCTATCTGACTATATAAAATATAAATGGAGGAACAACTATGAAAAAAATTAAACAAGGCAATGTCGGTTGCTGTGGCAGCAGCCATGGTGGTATCCCTGGGCGCCTGTGGAAATTCCGCAGATGCAGCAAAAGACGGGACACAGAGTGCAGGTGCATCCGGTAAAGTATATAACATCGGAATCTGCCAGCAGCTGGAGCATCCGGCACTGGATCAGGCAACGCAGGGATTTCAGGATGTCTTAAAGGAAAAGCTGGGAGACAATGTAAAATTTGATCTCCAGAATGCACAGAACGAGCAGGCAAATGCTTCTACAATTGCAAATAATTTCGTATCTTCCAATGTGGATCTGATCCTTGCAAACGCAACCACTGCTTTACAGGCATGTGCAGCAGCGACAACCGATATTCCGATTCTGGGAACTTCCGTTACCGATTATGCAACGGCTTTGGAGATCAGTGACTGGAGTGGTACAACCGGAAGAAATATCTCCGGTACATCTGATCTGGCTCCGCTTGATCAGCAGGAGGATATGCTCGTAGAGCTCTATCCGGATGCAAAGCATGTCGCAATACTTTACTGCTCTGCAGAGGCAAACTCAAATATCAGGCAACCGAGTTTGAAAAATACCTGGATGAGGACGGTATCAGCTACAAAGAGTTTACCGCTTCCGATTCCAATGATATCGGTTCTGTGGTACAGAGTGCAACCGAGTATGCAGATGTTATTTACATTCCGACAGACAATACCATGGCACAGAACACAGAAGCAATCAACAATATCGCTCTTCCGGCAGGTATTCCGATCATTGCCGGTGAGGAAGGCATCTGTAAAGGATGCGGAGTGGCAACGCTTTCCATCAGTTATTATGACATCGGAAAAAAGGCCGGTGAAATGGCATATGACATTTTAGTAAACGGTGCGGACATTACAACCATGAAGATTGAGACTGCACCAAACGTAACCAAAGAATACAACAAAGATATCTGTGATCAGCTGGGCGTTAAAATTCCGGATGATTACAAGGCTATCGAGGCTGAATAATTAAGGGGATGGGTATCGTGTTAATATCTGCTTATTTTGCTTCCTTAAGTCCGCTGGCGCTGTTTCGTGCGCTGCCGGGCTCCATTGCACAGGGTCTGATCTGGGGCCTTCTGGCATTGGGAGTATATATTACATACAAACTTCTGGATTTTGCGGATCTGTCGGTGGACGGTTCTTTTGCAACCGGCGGAGCTGTGGCGGTTATGCTGATCCGCAGTGATATGAATCCGTGGGTTTCCCTTATTTTTGCATTTGCTGCAGGAATGCTTGCGGGAATGGTCACAGGTCTTCTGCACACCAAACTGGGAATTCCTCCAATTCTTGCCGGAATTTTAACGCAGATTGCACTGTACTCCATCAATCTGAATATTATGGGACAGTCCAATCAGGCGATCAGTGTGGATAAATATTCCCTTGCGGTATCGCTTCGTTATGTATCCGGTGATACAGCAGCAAAAATTAAAGTATTTACCACCTGTATCCTGTTTGGGGTAGTGATCGTGGCGATTCTTTACTGGTATTTCGGAACCGAGCAGGGGCATGCCATCCGGGCAACCGGATGTAACCCGCAGATGGCGCGTGCACAGGGAATCAATACCAGCTTCTGTAAGGTACTGGCACTGATGATTTCCAACGGACTCGTTGGTCTGTCCGGTGCACTTTATGCCCAGTATCAGGGAGCAGCGGATGTCAATATGGGACGAGGCGCAATCGTTATCGGTCTGGCTGCCGTTATTATCGGAGATGTACTGTTTGGAAAACTGTGTGCAGGAAAAAACTGGCATTTGCATATACGCTGTTTTCCGTGATCGTTGGAGCGATCATTTACTACCTTGTGCTGAGCATCATTTTGTGGCTGAAATTCCCATCGGATGATCTGAAACTGTTCTCAGCAATCGTGGTAGCAATTTTCCTTGCGATTCCATATCTGAAGAATAAAAAAAAGCAACAAAGGGGCTGTAACCGATGAGTGAGATGTTAAAAATTGAAAATATCCGGAAAGTATTCAATCCGGGTACGATAAATGAAAAAGTGGCTCTGGACGGTGTCGACCTGACACTTGAGGAAGGCGAATTTGTCACAGTGATCGGTGGAAACGGTGCAGGAAAATCGACAACACTGAATGCCGTAGCCGGTGTATGGCCGGTAGATTCCGGAAAAATCTATATCGGCGGCGAGGATGTGACAAAGTTATCCGAGCATCGCAGGGCACAATATCTGGGACGTGTGTTCCAGGACCCGATGACCGGTACGGCAACCACCATGTCCATCGAGGAAAATATGGCAATTGCAGCAAGAAGTGGAAAATCCAGGGGATTGCGATGGGGAATTACCAAAGCGGAACGCGAGAAATACCGTGAAATGCTTTCCACCCTGCATCTTGGACTGGAAGATCGCCTGACATCAAAAGTCGGTCTGTTATCCGGTGGACAGCGTCAGGCAATCACACTGTTGATGGCTTCCATCCAGAAACCGAAGCTTCTGCTTCTCGATGAGCATACGGCTGCGCTGGATCCAAAGACTGCCGCAAAGGTACTTGAGATTTCGGATCAGATCATTTCAGAGAATCATCTGACGGCCATGATGGTAACACACAATATGAAGGATGCGATTGCCCATGGAAACCGTCTGATCATGATGCACGAAGGAAAAGTTATTTTAAATATTTCCGGGGAAGACAAAGAAGAAACTGACGGTTGAAGATCTGCTGCACCAGTTTGAAAAAAGTAAGCGGTGAGGAATTTGCAAGTGATAAAGCACTGCTTTCGTAGAAAATAACAGAATTGTTTATGCAGGATAAGGGTCAAAACTGTTTTTGACCCTTAAATCATGTAGAAGGGAGATAGATATGCCTGTATTTGATTTCAGCAATACAACGGAAGAAAGGAAAGCCTGTGAGTGTACCTATACAACATTTCAGTCGAATGAAAACACTGCAAGTGCAAAATATCCGATTCTGGTTTTAGATAATACGGCAAAGCAGTGGAAATATCATTCCTGCGGAGTGTTTACGAACCAGACAAAGCGCACAGCATTTGAGTTTACCCAGGAAGACGGAACTGTATGTGCGGATATTTTGCGGGTGGATGCCCGTTTTGTCAATCTGCTTCGCTGGCTGGGGAAAACCACATTAATGTCCGGCTGTCTGGAGAGAACACACCGGATGGATATGCCGTGTATAAGATCCGTGAAATTGCATTTGGCGGTGGAAAAAAGCTTTCCGCGGAAGATGGTTTTTACAGTTTATGATGGAGCGTCTGTTTGCCAGCAGTGCACCGAGTGAGGAAGCGGTGGATGAGGAGCAGGAGGAAGACGGCGATGATATGAAGCTCACCAGTATTCAGAGCATCACCGATTTTATGACCTGTGCAGGACGCACTTTGCCGGATAACATTCATCTGTGGGCGCGTCGAAATTTGGCAGTTGCCCGTTCCCATGAAGTTTCCGCGGAGGAGCGCCGTCATGCACAGCGTGCTCTTTCCATCATGATGAATATTCAGTGGAAGCATAATTATTTTGAGTCTATTGATCCCAAGGAAGCACGTCGGATTTTAGATGAGGAATTGTATGGAATGGAGCGTGTAAAACAGAGGATCATTGAGACGATCATTCAGATTAACCGCACACATACACTTCCGGCATATGGACTGCTTCTGGTGGGACCGGCAGGAACCGGAAAATCGCAGATTGCCTATGCAGTTGCCCGTATTTTAAAACTGCCGTGGACAACTCTTGACATGAGTTCCATCAATGATCCGGAACAGCTTACAGGAAGTTCCAGAATCTATGCAAACGCAAAGCCGGGGATCATCATGGATGCATTTGCCATGGCAGGAGAGTCAAGCCTGGTATTTATTATCAATGAGCTGGATAAGGCAGCTTCTGGAAAAGGAAACGGAAATCCGGCAGATGTCTTACTGACACTTCTGGATAATCTGGGATTTACAGATAACTATATCGAGTGTATGATCCCGACATCCGGTGTTTATCCGATTGCCACAGCAAACGATAAGGAGCAGATCAGCGCACCGATTCTGTCGCGTTTTGCGGTAATTGATATCCCGGATTACACATTTGAGGAAAAGAAGATCATTTTCTCTAAATTTGCGCTGCCAAAGGTATTAAAGCGCATGAGCTTAAAGGAAGAGGAATGTATCATCACAGATGACGCATTGAATACGATTGTGGATCTGTATTCGGGCACCAGTGGTATCCGTGATTTGGAGCAGGCAGCCGAACATATTGCGGCAAATGCACTGTACCAGATCGAGGTGGATCATCTGAAATCTGTTACCTTTGATGCAAAGATGGTGAGAAAACTCCTCATTTAAATGGCTGGTTAAAAAATATTTGTGTTGTAAAAAGCCATACAAGGTGGAACACTATCGGAAATAGGAGGTGCATACTATGGCAACAAAAACTGCAAATGTAAAAGCACGAGTACCATTTTCACTTGATATTCCGGATAAACTTGCTACGAGAGATTCTATAACACAAGCTGAATTTGATACTATGATGCAGACCGGACTTGCACAGGCAAAAAGAATTGATGCTGTATCTGTTGATGAGGCTTTTAATCAATTAAAGGCGGAGATATAGTGCATTATATTTCAAAGGATCTGATGGCACCGGATGCAGCGGATAATCTGCTTGATAAGATGAAAGTAGAGATTAGAACAAGAAAATTGGAGGTAGCATTATGGCAAAAGATGAGCTGTTTTCTGGCGAATCAAAGAATATTGAATACAAGGTAGTTGTACCGGATAAAAGCGAAAAATATATGAAAACAGTTGTGGCTTTTGCCAATACACAGGGTGGCAGACTGGTCATAGGTATTGATGATAAAACACATCAGGTAGTTGGTGTTGACAATGATAGTTTGTTTCAAGCTATGGACGCTTTGACAAATGCTATATCAGATTCTTGTGAACCGCAGATCATACCGGACATTGGGCCGCAGACGGTTGATGGCAAGACAGTCATTGTTATCACGGTGGAAGCAGGAAAAAACCGACCATATTATATTAAAGCCCAAGGTAAGGCGAAAGGCACCTATATTCGTGTGGCTGGTACTTCCAGACATGCGCATCAGGAAAAAGATAAGTGAGCTGGAGATGGAAGGCGCCCGTATTTCTTGGGATGAGCTTACTTGTGTAGGATATGAAGTGACGGAAGAAGCAACGCAGTCTTTATGCAAGGATATTGAAGATTTCCGAAAGAAGGCAGGACTTTCGGGGCATGATGTAAGAAAAGAGCAGTTGTTTAATTGGAAAATTTTGAAGAAAAGCGAAGGCAATGTGCTTGCATCAAATGCGTATGTGCTGCTAACATCAGATTATTTTCCGTTTGCAAAGACGCAGTGCGCCGTATTCAAGGGAACGGATAGAACGGTTTTTCTTGATAAACGGGAATATACTGGACCGATATACAAGCAGATAGAGAGTGCGGTTGATTTTGTTTTGAGAAATATCAGACTTGGAGTGACAATAGATGGCTTAGTGCGTCGGGAAAGCTATGAACTCCCAGTAGAAGCAATTCGTGAAATGATAATCAACGCACATTGTCACAGAAACCTGTTAGATGAATCCTGCATACAGGTGGCAATTTATGATGATCGCTTAGAAGTGACATCTCCAGGTGGACTATACAATGGACTAACCTACGAGGAAGTGATGAAAGGTCATTCCAAGATTAGAAACAAGCTGATTGCAAATATATTTGGTCAGATGGGACTGGTAGAAGCGTGGGGAAGTGGCATCAGAAGAATTATAAGTGTTGCTGGAGAATATGGACTGCCTGTTCCGACTGTGGAAGTATTTGATGATATGTTTCGGGTGAATTTATATAGGAATGTGCAGCATAATGCAAATGGTGGAGAAAATAGTGGAGTAAATGGTGGAGTAAATGGTGGAGTAAATGGTGGAGTAAATGGTGGAAATGATTTCGGAGATAAAGTCCGTATCAGAGAAAAAGCACAGAAATTGACGGAGACTCAGGAGAAAATACTAGATTGTATAGCAGAAGATAAATATATTTCGGTCAAAAAAATAGCAGACAGAATAGATATATCTAGGCGGACTGTTGAAAATAATATTAAAAAATGAAAGAATCAGATATTGTGGTTCGTCATGGTTCACCGAAAAATGGGTATTGGGAGATTATAGAATAAACTGTAATTCTGAAAAAGTATATCAGCAAAAGTGTAAAGGAGTGAATGTATGTCAGAGTGGTTTTCCCTGAGCTTGTGAATAAAAATATACCAAAGCAGATTAACACTATTGTAAACAGAGACAGTAATCCGGAGGAACCTAGAGTGCTTGCACTTGAAGATTTAGTATCTGTTGCTACTTCTTCGCAAATTCAGTCCATTGACAAACCTCGGTAAAATAGCATAAGATAAAATGGACAGGGAGAGAAAAAGTGAAGCGGTAACGCGTAATTTATAGAATCAGAGGAGATGGAACATATGGCAAGACATAAGCTTGAGAATGAACTCATTGCAATCGAAGTGGAGGAACATGGGGCAGAATTAAAATCTCTGTCCGTAAAAATACCGGAAAAGAATATATGTGGAAAGCTGATCCAAAATTCTGGGGACGCACCTTACCGGTACTGTTTCCGTTTGTTGGAGCGGTAAAAGACAAACAGTTTCGTACCAAAGGACAGACTTACACCATGGGACAGCACGGATTTGCCCGCGATATGGATTTTACGCTGGATTCTCAGACGGAGGATACGCTCTGGTTTGTATTAAAATCCAATGAGGAAACCATGGCAAAATATCCTTATGCGTTTACCCTTCGTATTGGATATCACATCGAGGGAAATAAGCTGGAAGTGCTCTGGCAGGTGGAAAATCCTTCGGAGGAAGAACTTCCGTTTTCGATTGGCGGGCATCCGGCATTCAATCGTCCGAAAAATTGTAAAATCCGCTTTGATGTAGCTTTATCCGCTTACAAGTACAACGATTGTGGATGGTCTGGTCGGAAACGGTACTGTGGATTATGAATTGAAAAATAGTTATCTGACAGTTACCGATCATCTGTTTGATGATGATGCCCTTGTGATTGAAAATCAGAATGTGCATGAAGTCTCTCTTTGTGACATGGAAGGAAATCCCTATCTGACCGTTACGATGGATTCAGGGCGGGGTGTGATTCCCCACCGGTGGTAAAGCCCACGAGCCGCAAGGCATGATTCGGTGAAATTCCGAGGCCGACAGTACAGTCTGGATGGAAGAAGAGAAGCCCAGAGCATTTGCTTGGGGCTTTTTGTGGTATGGCGAAGCCATATCACTGATGAAAAAGGAGAAAAATGACAGATGAATATTACATGCGCCGAGCAATAGCACTGGCACAAAAAGGAGAAGGACAGGTATCCCCGAATCCTCTGGTAGGTGCTGTGATTGTAAAAGATGGAAAAATTATCGGAGAGGGATATCACGAACACTACGGACAGCCACATGCAGAACGGAATGCACTGGCTAATTGTATACAATCCCCGGAAGGGGCTACGATTTATGTGACCTTAGAGCCGTGCTGTCATCATGGAAAACAACCACCATGTACCGATGCTCTGCTTGCCGCAGGAATTCGCAGAGTAGTGATTGGTTCGAAAGATCCGAATCCACTTGTTCATGGAAAGGGCATCCGGATTTTGCGGGAACATGGAGTAGAAGTGACTGAACAGGTATTACAGGACGAATGTGATGAAATGAATGAAGTATTTTTTCATTATATCCAGACAAAACTTCCGTTTGTCTTTTTAAAATATGCGATGACACTGGATGGAAAAATTGCCACGTATACCGGGGCATCCCGCTGGGTGACAGGAGAAGCGGCGCGTGCGCATGTACACCGTATGCGGAACCGTTACCATGCCATTATGGTTGGCGTGGGAACGGTACTTGCGGATGATCCGATGCTGACCTGCCGGCTAGGAAAAACAGAAAATGGGGTAAACCCGGTGCGTATCATTTGTGATACAGCATTGCGGACGCCATTAGAATCACAGATTGTGCGTACCGCAAAAGAAGTTCCAACGATTATAGCAAGCTGTAACCGGCAGGAAGCCATGCATATGCCATATGTGGAGGCAGGATGTCAGATTTTAGTCACACCGGAAAAAGATGGGCAGGTAGATCTTTGGGATCTGATGCGACAGCTTGGAGAACAGGAGATTGACAGCGTGATTCTCGAAGGTGGTGGAACTTTAAACTGGTCGGCTCTGCAAGCTGGGCTTGTACAGAAGGTGCAGGCATATGTGGCGCCTAAGCTGTTTGGCGGGGCAACAGCCAAAACCCCGGTTGAGGGGCAGGGATTTTTAAAACCTGCAGAGGCCGTGACATTAAGCCGGACAAAAGTTACAGCGTTGGGATCGGACTGGCTGATAGAGGGATACCCGGCGACAGAGGGGAGGCCATTATCATGTTTACAGGAATCATAGAGGAGATGGGAACCATTGAAAACATTGCAAAAGGCGCACATTCTGCGGTGTTGACGATTAACGCCAGAAAGATACTTGAGGATGTGCATATCGGAGACAGCATAGCGGTAAACGGAGTCTGTCTGACGGTCACTTCCTTTGACCACGAAAGATTTACTGCGGATGTCATGCATGAAACTTTAAACCGGTCGGCACTGGCACAGTGCAAAAGAAAAAGTCCTGTGAATCTGGAACGTGCAATGTCGGCAAACGGACGCTTTGGAGGGCATATTGTAGCCGGACATGTGGATGCGACCGGACAGATAGCCGGGCGCAAGCAGGATGACAATGCCATATGGATCCGGGTGGAGGCGCCGCCGGAAGTCCTTCGGTATGTGGTGGAGAAAGGTTCCATTACCATCGACGGCATAAGTCTGACCGTTGCCGCGGTAACTGCGCATGATTTTTCGGTGTCGATGATCCCTCATACGGCAGAGGTGACAACGCTTGGAAGCAAAAAAGAGGGAGAGCTGGTAAATTTGGAAACCGATATCATCGGAAAATATGTGGAAAAACTGCTTCATCCACAGGAAGAAAAAAAAGGAAACCCACATCACCCAGGCGTTTCTTGAAAAATATGGATTTTGAATGGTTATAACAAAGAAAACAGGAGGAAAGAATAATGGAAGGATTTGCGACGGTTGAAGAAGCACTTGAGGAATTACGAAACGGAAAACTGATTTTAGTCACGGATGATGAAGATCGTGAAAATGAGGGCGATTTCATCTGTGCGGCAGAATTTGCCACAACAGAAAACATCAACTTTATGGCGATGCACGCCAAAGGGCTTATTTGTATGCCGATGTCTGCAGAATATGTAAAAAGCTTCATTTTCCGCAGATGGTCGAAACGAATACCGACAACCATGAGACAGCATTTACCGTTTCGGTGGATTATGTGGGAACGACTACAGGCATTTCCGCTGCCGAGCGTTCCATGACCGCCATGCGCTGTGTGGCAGAGGACGCGAAACCGGAGGATTTCCGCAGGCCGGGACATATGTTCCCGCTGGTGGCGAAGAAAAACGGAGTACTGGAGCGAAACGGGCATACGGAAGCAACCGTGGATCTGTGCCGCCTGGCAGGCTTAAAAGAATGTGGGCTGTGCTGCGAGATCATGCGCGAGGATGGAACGATGATGCGCACGACGGAACTGCTTGCACTTGCAAAAAAAGGCACGGTATAAAAATGATTACCATTGCCGCACTCCAGGAATACCGCAAATGCCATGAAAAGCTGGTGGACTGTGTGGCTGTGACAAAGATGCCGACGAAGTATGGAAAGTTTCGGGCATACGGTTATGTGAACCGTTTAAATGGTGAACATCATGTGGCATTAGTCAAAGGAGAAATCGGGGACGGAGAAAATGTACTCTGCCGTGTACATTCCGAGTGCCTGACCGGAGATACCTTTGGCTCCCTGCGGTGCGACTGTGGACAGCAGCTTGCGTCGGCGATGACACAGATTGAAAAGGAGGGACGAGGGATTTTACTTTACATGCGGCAGGAAGGCCGCGGTATCGGACTGATCAACAAACTGCGTGCATATGAACTGCAGGAACAGGGAATGGACACTTTAGATGCCAATCTTGCCTTAGGATTTGCCGGGGATGAGCGCGAATATTACATCGGCGCACAGATCTTAAAGGATCTGGGTGTGCACAGCATGCGGCTTTTAACCAACAATCCCGACAAAGTATACCAGCTCGGAGAGTTTGGAATTTCCATCACAGAGCGCGTGCCGATCCAGATGCAGGCCACACCGTATGACCTGTTTTACTTAAAAACGAAGCAGAATCGTATGGGACATGTATTAAACTTTTAAAATGAAGAAAAGGAGAATGAACATTATGAGTACATTGGAAGGAAAATTAGTAGCAAACAATATGAAGGTAGGAATCGTCGTCGCACGGTTCAACGAATTTATCACCAATAAACTGCTGGGCGGTGCCATGGATGGGCTGCTGCGTCATGATGTGAAGGAAGAAGATATTACCGTAGCATGGGTGCCGGGGGCGTTTGAAATCCCATTGATCGCAAAGAAGATGGCAATGAGTAAAAAGTATGATGCCGTGATCTGTCTGGGAGCTGTGATCCGCGGAAGCACAAGCCACTACGACTATGTCTGCAATGAAGTATCAAGGGTGTGGCTGCCGTTTCCCTGGAGAGCGAAATTCCGGTAATGTTTGGTGTGGTTACAACGGAAAATATCGAGCAGGCAATTGAGCGTGCGGGAACGAAAGCTGGAAACAAGGGGTATGATTGTGCACTGGGTGCTGTGGAGATGGTAAATCTCATCCGCCAGATTTAAAAAAAGAAAAGGACAATGCAGGCACGATATGAAAATATAAGCTATGCAGTATGATATAACTAATTAAAATTAGTTGATAAAAACTATCGGAAAAAATGCTTGCTATTTTTCAATATGTCAGATATAATCTTTCTTGGGTTAGATACAACTAACTTCCTTGTGTAAATCATTGGAAGACTCCTTCGCAAACACATAACTGCTGAGTGTGTTTAACGGAAGTACAGACGACGCCATTACCGCTTCCGGAAGGAGTTCTTCGCATATCGAAAGGAGAACAGAAAAATGAATTATCTGGAGATTGAAAAAGTAGTTGGAAGAGAAATTTTGGATTCGAGAGGAAACCCTACTGTTGAGGCAGAGGTTACATTGATAGATGGTACAATCGGAAGAGGCATGGCACCAAGCGGTGCATCCACCGGTGAGTTTGAAGCCTTAGAACTTCGCGACGGAGACAAGAGCCGTTACCTTGAAAGGGCGTGCAGAAAGCCGTTGAAAACATCAACACCGTGATCAATGGGACACTGCAGGGCATGGATGCATCTGACACCTATGCAATTGACAAAGCCATGATCGATGCGGACGGAACGAAGGACAAGTCCAAACTCGGAGCAAATGCAATTCTTGCGGTTTCCATCGCATGTGCCAGAGCGGCAGCAATTTCACTGGATATTCCGCTGTATCGTTTCCTTGGCGGAGTATCCGGAAGCCGTCTTCCAGTTCCAATGATGAACATCGTAAACGGTGGATGCCACGCATTATCATCTGGTCTGGACGTACAGGAATTTATGATCATGCCGGTTGGAGCGCCTTCCTTTAAAGAATGTCTTCGCTGGTGTGCGGAAGTATTCCATGCGCTGGCCTCGATTTTGAAAGAAAGAGGACTGGCTACTTCTGTCGGCGATGAAGGTGGTTTTGCCCCTGCATTGAAATCCGATGAGGAAGCCATCGAAACCATTCTCGAGGCGGTGAAAAAAGCAGGATATGAGCCGGGAAAAGATTTCAAGATTGCGATGGATGCCGCTTCTTCCGAGTGGAAGACAGGAAAGAAGGGCGAGTACAAACTGCCAAAGGCCGGAACCGTATATACTTCCGGGCAGCTGATTGATCATTGGAAAAAGCTTGTGGAGAAATATCCGATCATTTCCATAGAGGATGCACTGGATGAAGAGGACTGGGAAGGATGGCAGAAGCTTACCGCCGAGCTGGGGACAAAGTACAGCTTGTCGGTGATGACCTTTTGTTACCAACACCGAACGTCTGGCAAAGGGAATCAGCCTTGGCTGTGCAAACTCCATTCTGATCAAGCTGAACCAGATCGGTTCTGTATCCGAGACACTGGAAGCTATCAAGATGGCACACAAAGCTGGATACACAGCCATTTCTTCTCACCGTTCCGGAGAGACAGAAGATACCACAATCGCAGATCTGGCTGTCGCATTTGTTTTACATACTTCAATTTTTCTTCTTATTTGGGGCTGTGAAAAAGAATAGTCCCGAAAAAAGAAAGACCAAGAGTTTATATTGAACTCAAGGTCTTTCTTTATGTTATAATTAATTTGTGACAAAAAATAATAACATAATCTATTCTAACCCAAAACAGGCAGTTTTGCCAATGCTAATTCAAGATTATCTGGACATCTGTGATCCGGTGCTGACATTTGACAGATTTATGGGAGAAATCGAACTGGAGAAATATCTGAAAAATATTCCGCAACATGATACAGGAAGACTCAGATATGATCCGGTCAGCATGCTGAAGGCAGTTTTGTTTGGATTTATGGAGAATGGCTATATATCATTACGTGAACTGGAGGATCAGTGTAAAGTCAATCTTCGCTTCATGTATCTCATGGATCATCAAACACCTTCTTATCGTACCTTCGGCTACTTTATAAACGAGGTACTTGCTGATTCCATAGAAGAAATATTTCAGGACATAAACAAAAAATCTTCGAGACAGAACACGTGGATCTCCAACACCTATACATTGATGGCTCCAAGTTTGAAGCAAATGCGAATAAATACTCCTGGGTATGGAAAAAATCAACAGAAAAATCCAGATACCGTCTATTTGATAAGATCACCACACTCTTTGAGGAAATCAATAAGGAACTGGAATGTACGGGTATAAAGTTTTGTATCAATAGCGAGTATGCGCCAGAGTATCTGAAAGAAGCTGCTGAACAGTATGCAGAAGTCTGGCAGATTGATGAAACGATGTTTGTTCATGGCAGGGGACATCGCAAAACTACGCAGCAACGTCATTATGAGAAACTCAGGGAGTATACTGCCAAGCTGGAAGAATATGTAGAAAAAATCAGGATCTGTGGAGAGGATCGCAACAGCTACTCGAAAACAGATCATTCGGCTACTTTTATGCGAATCAAGACAGATTACATGGGAAATGACCAGCTGCTTCCGGCTTATAATGTACAGGTTGGTGTTGCAGATGAATACATTGCTGTTGTTGATGTAAATCAGTACCGTTCCGATATGGACTGTTTTATTCCACTAATGAACAAGTTTCAGAATATATATGGTTTCTATCCAAAGTATCCAGTCGCAGATGCCGGATATGGTTCTTACAACAATTACATTTACTGTGAGCAGTATGGAATGGAAAAATTCATGAAATTTCCGATGTACCAAAAAGAGACAACGGATAAGAAGTATCATGAAGATCCATTTCGTGCAGTAAATTTCCCAATCGGGGAGGACGGAATCATGCGTTGTCCAAACGGGAAAAGCTTTTATCTTCAGTATCGTAAAAATGTAAAGGGAAACAAGTATGGACGTCAGGAAGAAGTATATCAGTGTGAAGATTGTTCCGGCTGTCCATATGCAGAACAATGTAAAAGACAGATAAAAACCGTACCGTTCGGCTCAACCATGAACTTACATCGATGCATCAGGAAGTGATTGAAAATCTCGAAAGTATCAAGGGAGCGCTTCTAAGGATGAACAGATCCATTCAGGCCGAAGGTACATTTGGTATCATAAAAACGACCGGTGGTACAAAAGAATTGTCCGAAGAGGAATAAAATCTGTATTGCTTGAAGTATTTCTCGTTTCTATCGGACACAATCTTTATAAATATCACAACAAACAGAAAAAAGTTGTAGCTGCCGCATAAGATTTCATAATATCATTCTTATGGGGAAAGGGGGAGTATACACTTTTTTTATAAAATATAACTACTGTTGTATCTATAAGCAAAGGACGCATGAAAAAACTTTCGTTTTTTCACACGCCCATTTTGTGCATGTATCCGAAAAACAGAAAAATTTTAAAAAGTGCAAAACATTGACGATACAGGCATAAGAAACTATAATAGGGACAGAAACAAAAGAGGGAGGGAATTGTTTGTGAAAAAGAAGGGTAACATTTCTATTAAAGCAAAATTACTTGGAATTATTATTCCGGTAGTAATTGCGATTATACTGATTCTGGTGTTTACCGCATATCATGTATCATCCGGAATTATCGAGAGTTATTCCAAAAATTTACTGGAATCTTCGGTAAACAGTCAGGCATCAAAAATTGAGGCATGGCTTGAGGAAAATCTGGCATCCATGCAGATGGCAAAGACCATGATCGAAAAACTGCATCCGGATGATACACAGTTGCAGACCATTCTGGATGCATCCTGCGGATACAGTGAAAATTATCCGGATGGTCTTTTCCTTGCAGATGCCAATGGCAGCTTTTTAAAAGGTACAGACTCCAAAAAGCAGGAACCGAATCCGAAGGAAAGTATGTGGTATCAGGAAGGTATGACAAGAGTGAATATGGCGGTTGGATCTGCACATCAGAATCAGGACGGAACGAATGTTGTCAGTGCATCCGGACTTTTGAATGATGGTTCAGATACCGTGCGTGTAATTGCAGCCGATATGACACTGGGACCGTATTTCCGTGATTGTAAATTCTTTTATCGAAATGCACGATGCAGAGGCATTTCTTGTGGACAAGGACAGCAGCGTGATCCTTGCAAGCAGGGATTCCGATCTGATTTCCAAGACACTGGGGGCAGACGGACAGAGTGCGTTTTATAAAGATGTGGAGAAAAAGGTTTCCGGCAAATCGTATGATTTCTGTACACTCGATGGAAATATGACGGTATTTAAGGAAGTAAATGGAACCAACTGGCTGCTGGTTTCCTATGTTCCTACGAATGTTGTACTTGCGGATCTGGTAGGATTGCGGAATCTTATGATCATTTTCAGCATTATTTCGATCCTTGTATTGTGTGTTTTGATCGAACGTGTGACGCATGTGGTGATTCGTCCGGTGAAGGAGATGACAAGGGTAATTACCAGCATGGCATCCGGTGACTTTACCGTATCCATGAAGGTGAAAGGAAATGATGAGATTGCTGTGATGGGGCGCAGCGTGGAACATTTTATTGCATCAATGAAGGAAATGATCCGGCAGATGGGACATGTCTCCGACCGTCTGGAAAAACAGGCGGGATCGAGCAAGAATGTTTCGGGTGAAATGAATTCTGCTGCAAATATCCAGTCACAGTCCATGACGGAACTGAATGCAACGGTTGATCAGCTGTCGGTTTCCGTCAATGAAATCGCACAGAACGCAACCCAGCTTGCCGGTGTTGTTGCGGATACCAAAGAGGACAGCGATAAAGTAGAAGATAAGATGCGTACCACTGTGGAAGTATCAGAAAAGGAAAAGCCGATATGGAGAGCGTTGGAAATGCGCTTCATAATATCGAAATTTCCATACATAACCTCGAAGAAGCGGTTGATAAAGTGGGTACGGCTTCCGGAGAAATCGTAGATATTATAAAACTGATCGGGGATATTGCAGAGGAAACCAACCTGCTCTCCTTAAATGCATCGATTGAAGCAGCGCGTGCAGGGGAAGCCGGACGCGGATTTGCGGTAGTTGCCTCACAGATTGGGGTACTTGCAAAAAACAGTGCGGATTCGGTAGCGCATATTACATCACTCATCAATGAAATCAACGGACTTGTGGATGATGCCGTCAAACAAGGCAGAAGCAGTGCCAGCGATATCGAAAGCAGTGCGGATCTGATTCATACAGCGGTGGATACATTTGACCAGATTTTCCAGAATATCCAGGAAACCAGCCATCTGATAGAGGGTGTGGTAGAAAAAATCAACCAGGTGGATCAGGTGGCAACCAATGTTGCCGCAATTTCCGAAGAACAGGCGGCAAGTTCGGATGAAATTCTTGCCACTTCGGAATCCATGCTCCAGCAGGCAAAGAGTATTTCAAGAACAGTGAACAGGTGGAAGCGGAAGCCGGAAATCTGGCAGAATCTGCAGACCAGCTGGCGGATCAGGTCAAGCAGTTTCAGATATAGGAGGGTAAAAGGTCATGAAGAAAGTAATCAGTTGTATGATATGCGCCCTGCTTCTTGTGGGCTACATGGCAGGATGCGGCAGTACCGGAGGCAAATCCGGCAGCGGAAACGGAATCAAAATTATGATGTCGTTGTCACAGGGAGATGATTTCCGCAACACGATTGTGGAACAGGCAAAAAAAGACGGCACAGGAAAAAGGTGCAACACTGGATGTCTATGATGAGGATGGTTCCCTGGAGAGTCAGGTGGAACATATCAAACAGGCAGCAAAAGAAAAATACGATGTGATTTTATGTGGACCGGTTAATGCAGATACCGCGCTGGAACTGGAATCACTTGCAGACGGAATTCCTGTTATCTTTTATAACAGTTGTCCGGATGCATCGTATCTGGAGGCCGGAAAATATATGTATGTAGGTTCCGATGAAAATGTAGCGGGAAAGTATCAGGCAGAGTATATTCTTGATAAGTTTTCTTCTTCGGATGAAATCAATGTGGCAATCTTCAAGGGACCAAAGAACCATTCGGCAACGAAAGGACGTACGGGTGCATTGAAGGATACATTGAATGCGTCCGGCAAGAAAATCAATTATGTATTTGAAGATAATGCAGACTGGGATCAGGCAACGGCACAGAAGATGTTTGAACTTTTCTTAAAGACCGGACAGTCCTGTGATGTTGTGGCATGTAACAACGATTCCATGGCGATGGGAATTGTCGATGCATGCAAAGAGGCAGGAATAAACGGCATGCCGATTCTCGGAATTGATGCAACAGCCGGCGGATGTGCGGCAATCGAGTCTGGAGATATGGCGTTTACCGTGTATCAGTCAGGCACCGGACAGGGAAAAATGGCTATAGAAACAGCAATCGCAGTTGTAAACGGTTCGGATGTGACAAAACTCGAAGGAGCAACCAAAGATGGACTGTATGTATGGGTACCGTTTGAAAAAGTTGACAGTTCAAATGTAAAAAATTATGAATAGACTTGCAATCGTGCGTGCATTTTGGGATAATAAAAAAGTTTGAACAAAGGTGGACGTAACAGTGAGTCAAAGAATAAAAATAACGGATTTTATGGCACCGGAGCTGGATGTGTACGCGCGGCTGACCGAAAATCAGCTGCTGAACCGTGCGCATCCGGAAGAAGGAATGTTTATTGCTGAAAGTCCAAAAGTGATTGAGCGGGCACTGGATGCGGGATGCATACCGGTGTCTTTGCTTATGGAAACAAAACATGTTCAGGGAGAAGCAAAAGAAATGATCGAAAGATGCGGGGATATTCCGGTGTATACGGCAGAATTTGATGTGCTGACAAAGCTGACCGGTTTTGCTCTGACCAGAGGGGCACTTTGTGCCATGTACCGGCCGAAACTGCAGGAACCGGAGGAGATTTGTGCCAAAGCCAGACGCATTGCAGTGCTCGAAAATGTGGTAAATCCAACCAACGTCGGTGCTATTTTCCGTTCGGCGGCTGCGCTTCATATGGATGCGGTGCTTCTGACGCCGGGATGCAGTGATCCGCTGTACCGGCGCGCCATCCGGGTAAGCATGGGAACCGTCTTTCAGATTCCGTGGACATACCTGCAGACAGAAAACGGGGTGAAAAATCCACCCGGCCAGGCGGCAGGAGCGGATATTGACCATTTGCATAAAATGGGATTTCGTGTGGCAGCCATGGCACTTTCCGGGGATTCGGTTGGAATTGATGATCCGGCACTGGCTGCGGAAGACAAGCTGGCTGTCGTGCTTGGCACGGAAGGGGATGGTCTGGCAGGACATACGATTGCGGACTGCGATTATACGGTCTGTATTCCGATGTCGCATGGCGTGGATTCACTCAATGTAGCGGCGGCAAGTGCCGTGGCATTCTGGCAGCTAGGGAGAAATAATTGTACAATTAAGCATTAATGTGGTACACTATATATTGTTTTTATTAGCTTACAATACTTTTCAAAGGAGAAATATATATCATGAAACTCGGCATTGTCGGACTCCCAAACGTGGGAAAAAGTACATTATTCAATTCACTGACCAAAGCAGGTGCCTTATCTGCGAACTATCCGTTTGCGACCATCGATCCAAACGTAGGTATTGTTGCTGTTCCCGATGAACGAATTGTGAAACTGGGTGAACTGTATCACACAAAGAAGGTAACACCAGCCACCATCGAATTTGTTGATATTGCAGGTCTTGTAAAGGGTGCCAGCAAGGGAGAGGGACTCGGAAACCAGTTCCTTGCCAATATCAGGGAAGTCGATGCGATTGTACATGTAGTGCGTTGTTTCGAGGATACCAATATTATCCACGTCGACGGTTCCATTGATCCGGCGCGCGATATTGAGACAATTAATCTGGAGCTTATTTTCTCCGATATCGAAATTCTTGACCGTAGAATTGCCAAAATTGCCAAGCAGGCAAGAATGGACAAGACACTTGCCAAGGAACTGGAGCTGGTTGAGGCAGTGAAGGCACACCTTGAGGATGGCAAGATGGCAAGAACATTTGAAGTACCGGACGATGATGATGCACAGATCTGGTTTAAGGGATACAATCTCCTTACCGCAAAGCCTACTATTTATGCGGCAAATGTAGCAGAGGATGATCTTGTAGACGATGGAGCTTCCAACCCGCATGTGGCAAAGGTTCGTGAGATGGCGAAAGAAGAAGGCGCAGAAGTATTCGTAATCTGTGCGCAGATAGAGCAGGAACTTTCCGAACTTTCCGAGGAGGAAAAGAAAGAATATCTCGATGATCTTGGGGTGGCATCGAGCGGACTCGACAAGCTGGTTGCAGCAAGTTACCGTCTGCTTGGACTGATCAGTTTTCTGACTGCAGGAGAAGATGAGTGTCGTGCATGGACTATCAAGAAAGGTACCAAGGCACCGCAGGCAGCAGGTAAGATTCATACCGATTTTGAGCGTGGATTTATCAAAGCAGAGGTTGTGAATTATCAGGATCTTCTGGATAATGGAAGTCTTGCAGCAGCCAGAGAAAAAGGAATCGTTGGCATGGAAGGAAAGGATTATGTGGTTAAAGACGGCGATGTGATTCTTTTCAGATTTAATGTCTAGTCAAGAAATATGTGATAGTTATGTGGGAGCATATGACAGAGCAGCAGTATCAACATGAGGTTATTGTGCCGGACAAAGGCTTTCCGTTTAAACTTTTTTTATTCGAGGGACACAGCGGAAAATATATCAGGGAGAAGCACTGGCACCGGTCGATTGAGATTTTTGCAGTGCAGGAAGGAGAACTTGATTTTATTCTTGACACAACGCATTATCATCTCGGAGAAGGCGAGTTCATCATTGTCAACAGCAACGAGGTGCATGCGATCCATGCGAACAGGCCGAATCACACAATTGTGCTGCAGATTCCGCTGAATCAGTTCGCGTCGTACTTTACGGGCGAGCAGTTTATCTGGTTTTCGCACAGTGAACGGACATACGATGAGCAGGTGGCATGTCTGATCTTTCTGATGTATAAGGTGTATCGGATGCAGACAGATGGCTATGATTTTGAAATTTTAAGTACGTTTTATCAACTATTACATATTCTGGTAAAGAAATACAGGAAGCTGGATGTGCAGGATGAATTGCTCAAAAGCAATCAGCAGCTGAACCGGCTCGGTATGATTACATCCTATCTCAAGGATCATTATATGGAAGATATTTCGCTTGGAAAACTGGCGGGAATATTTGGATATTCGCCGTCTTATCTGTCAAAAATGTTTGTACGCTATGCGGGCATCAATTATAAGGATTATCTGCAAAATATCCGGTTAGAACATGCGGTAAAGGATTTGGAAAATACGGATAAGCAGATCGTGGATATTGCATTTGATCATGGATTTGCCAACAGTAAAGCGTTTACCAATCTGTTTCGCAAGCGGTATGGAATGCTGACGAGTGAATACCGAAAGCAGCTTGTTAAAAAAAGCAGAGGGAATCATATGCCCATCATCGGGCATTGCTGGAAAAAGACAAAAAGTGACATTGTAAAGACAAAGAAAGGCATGTCTCCATGGCTACCAAACTGTTATACTCAGAAAAAATGAGTATGAGGAGGTAATCATGGAGATTTTTTCTGTTAATGATGAAAAATTCCGTAAATACGGTAAGGTTTGGAATAACATCGAATGCACAAAACTGATAAAGGGGATGGAGCACACACCGCTTCCGGAGGATGTTATTTATGTGCCGTCAGTCGAGGAGCTTGAAGCGGTTCCGGAAGCAAAGACATTCAGCGAGCGTGTCTTTGGCGGACTTCAATCCAGATTGGTTACTGCAACGGAAACAATCACAAGTTAAACGCGGTAGAATATCATAGAAATTCCGAAATCAACATTGCGGTAACGGATATGATCCTTTTATTGGGATGGCTGCCGGATGTAACGGATGAATTTATTTATGATACAGCAAAAATCGAGGCTTTTAAGGTTCCGGCAGGAACGGTCGTTGAAATGTATGAGACGACACTTCATTATGCACCGTGCAACGCAGCAGACGGTGGATTTAAGTGTGTTGTGATCTTGCCGAAGGGTACAAACACACCGATTGATTTTACCCTTGCAGCAGATGGTGAGGACAAACTTATGACCGCGAAAAACAAGTGGCTGATCGCACATGAGGAGGCTGCCATCAAGGGTGCATTTAATGGATTAAGAGGAGAGAATATATCACTTTAACCGTGCTTGCGGATGCGATTGCTTGTCCTTTGACAGAAAAAAGCTATAATAAAAGAAAGCTTTTGAGGAGAAGGTAGAGTTATATGAAAAAGAAAATCGTATCAACTTTAGTTGTGATTGGATTGCTTATTGTACTTGGGGGATACAGTTACAACGTTCAATATAGGCAGAAACCGGAAATTAAACATTTTACCGCTTTTTTTCAGTGTTACGGGCAGACCACTGGGAATGCAGAACGATATAAAGGAAATCATTGCTGACAAGATCGGAGCAGACTGCGAGGAGAACTGGCTGGTTGGACAATCCAAGGAAGAGGTGCTCAATTCGTACATTGCTTCGGGAGAATATCCGGATTTTATTCTTGGAGAGAAAGCATTACTGGAGGCAGATGCTTTGATCCCGATTGATGAATACTGGGATGATTATCCGAATCTCAGAAATTATCTTTCCGATGAGCAATGGGAGCACTTCCGGCAGGAAGACGGACATATTTACTGGATTCCACCGTTTTGTGTGTCTCAGGGAGAGAATGTTGAAGTGACGCATACGGGCGAGGCATTCTGGATACAGACGCGCGTTTTAAAATGGCCGGATATCCGAAGATTACAACGGTGGATGAATATTTTGATCTGATCGAAGCTTATGTGCAGGCGAATCCGGTCATGCCGGGCGGAACAAAAAATGTTCCGTTTACCATGTTGTGCGATGACTGGAGATTCTTCTGTCTGGAGAATGTGCCGCAGTTTCTGGATGGATATCCCAATGACGGAAGTTGTATGGTTGATCCCGGGAATGATCAGGTCATTGATTATAATACGACGGAGACTGCCAGACGGTATTTTCAGAAGCTGAACGAAGAGTACCGCAAGGGTATTTTTGATCCGCAGTCGTTTACCAGTACATACGAAGAATATCTGGATAAATTAGGAACCGGTGCTGTTCTCGGAATGGTTGACCAATGGTGGCAGTTCTATTACAATCTGGCAGAGCCTTATGAGACAAACGGACTGAGTGATCTGGGGTGCGATTATGTTCCGCTTCCGATTACAATGGACAAAGGTACGTCAAACCAGTGGCATACAAGCCGGAATGCAGAGATGGATACATCGAGCGGACTTTCGATTACCACATCCTGTGAAGATGTGCAGGGGGCACTTCAGTTTGTAAATGATCTGCTGGATTCCGATATTACGAAGCTTCGATTCTGGGGAGAAAAAGACCTGGACTATTCGGTGGACGAAAACGGTATGTTCTATATGAATAGTGAACAGGGAAAACGTCACGGAGACAGCGTGCTGAATGAATCTCATTTTTTGTCCCTATTCGTATTTTCCACGAGTAGAAGGTCTGCTTGACGACGGAATCAATGCATTTTCGATGGAGTATCAGCCGGTGGAGTTTATGAAAAGCCTAAAGCCCGACATACGGGAGTGTTTTGAAGCGTATGGTGTACAAAACTATGTCGAGCTGCTGGGAACAAATGAAGCGCCCGGCGCATGGTATCCGATGTATTCGTATACACAGTCTTTGTCATCAAAATCCAAAGGCGGCATGATTCGTGATGAAATAGACGCGGTCAAGAGAAGCTGGTTACCGCAGGTGATCATGAGCGATGACTTTGCATCGACATGGGATGCATATATGGCTGCATATCAGGAATGCAATCCACAGGACTATTTCGATATCCTGCAGAGGCATGTGGATCAGATTCTTCAATAATACGACAATTATGTGATATAAGTGATAGAAATAAAATCCTCATTCATAGTGCGATATTTTTGATCGTACACGGATGGGGATTTTTATTTATGCTGAGCAATGAAAGGACAGGCAGATGGGGAGAAGTAAATGGAAGTGTTGAAATTGTATATTCATGTGAATGGCTGCGAGAAGGTGGAATCTGAATGCGCTACCGTACAGATGATTTCGTTTGACGGAAGGTGCGATGGAGATTATTTCAGAGGAGAGATCCTTCCGGGCGGTGTGGATACGCAGATTTATTATAAGGATCAGCCATCAAAATTATCGGCTCGTTATCTAGTGCAGGGAATCGATCATACGGGGCGCGGATGTCGGATATTTATCGAAAATAACGGAATCATGTATGACGGTGAAACGATTACCAGACCGGTCATCTATACGGACAGTATTGCACTGAAATGGATGGAAACGGCATCTATGTATGGAACCCTTACGGTTGTGGAAGGACAGCCGGTAATCACGATTTATACGGATAAGAATAAAAATAGTGGAAAAGGGGGAAAAGGGAGCGCAACATGAAATTTATCATAGAACAGAGTGCGTATTCCGGAGTTTTGAAGATCGCAGGAAAAGTTGCACATGACATGGAACTTGTGACCGGCACGCTGCCGGAAATCCGTGTTGTCGAAACGATCGATCCTGAAGAGGTAAGAAGCAGTGCAGCCCGTGAACCGACGATCATTGTCGCAACGATGGGACATAGTCGGTGGCTGGATGCACAGAAAAGTATCCCGACGGATGTGTTAAAAGGCAAACGGGAGTGCTACGGATGGTTTTTCCCGGATGATGGCTTTGCGGGAGAGACTGCTTGTCATTGTCGGAAGCGATAAGCGGGGAACGATATACGGACTGTTTCATTTGTCGGAGGTCTTTGGTGTATCCCCGTTTGTGAACTGGTGTCATGTGATGCCGGTACATCGGGACGAAGTCCGGCTGAGCACGGATATGGCATGTATCGCAAAGGAACCATCGGTGGAATACAGGGGATTCTTTATCAATGATGAGTGGCCTGCTTTCGGTACCTGGAGTGAGTACCATTTCGGAGGACCGAATGCGAAGGCATACGAGCCGATCTTTGAACTGCTTCTTCGCCTGAAAGGAAATTATCTCTGGCCGGCGATGTGGAGTGCACGGTTTGAGGATGACTACCAGCCTTCTGAACGCAGAACTTGCGGATGAGTACGGCGTGATCATGGGAATGTCACATCATGAGCCGTGTCTGCGGCAGGGTGAGGAATACAAATATCTGCGCGGAAAAGACAGTATTTACGGAGATGCGTGGAATTTCAAGACGAACCGGGAAGGAATCATAAGATTCTGGGAAGATGGTCTGAAGCGGAGCGGTAAATTTGAGAATGTGATCACGGTTGGTATGCGTGGAGAAGCGGACACCGCGATCATGGGAAAAGGGGCAACGCTTGCGGACAATATTGAACTGCTCAGGGACGTGCTCAGAACGCAGCGAAAGCTGATCCGGGAGAATGTCAATGAAGATCTGTCGAAAGTTCCGAGAATGATCGCTTTGTACAAGGAAGTGGAGGCTTTCTTCTACGGGGATGAGACGACGCAGGGGTTGATCGGATCCAAGGAGATTTATGATGTGATCCTGATGCTTTGCGATGACAATTATGGAAACTTAAGAACGCTTCCGACGGAGGAGATGCGTAAGCATCCGGGCGGATACGGTATGTATTATCATTTCGATTATCATGGGTGGCCGACCTCCTATGAGTGGATCAACAGTTCCTATCTTCCGAAAATCTGGGAACAGATGACGCAGGCATATGATTTCGGAGTACAAAAACTCTGGATCGTCAATGTGGGAGACATTGCAACGCAGGAATTTCCGTTATCGTTTTTTATGGATCTGGCTTATGATTTTGAGCGTTGGGGAACGACTGCTCCAAATACGACGGATGCCTATACCAGACTGTGGGTAAAGCGGCAATTTGGCAGGCTGTCGGAAGTGCAGCAGGCGCAGATTGCGGATATCCTGACGGATTATACAAGGATGATACACAAGTGCAGACCGGAGGCGTTAAGACCGGAAACCTATCATGCAGCAAATTATCGTGAAGGTTCACGGGTGCTTGCGGAGGTCGGGCGGGTGATGCAGACCGCACAGGATTTGTACGATGAGCTGGAGCGTGATGCGCCCGAAATACTTCCCGCTTATGTTGCGCTCGTCTGGTATCCGGCGATGGGAACGATGAATGTGCTGAAGCTTCAGCTGTTGTCAGGAATGAATCATTATCTGGCAGAAATCGGTGCACTCAGTGCCAATGATTATGCGAAAGAGGCAAAGGCATGTCTGGATGCAGACCAAAAGATCATAGAACAGTATCATCGGTCGGATGATGCGCGCTGGTACGGAATGGGACTGTCGCAGCATATCGGGTTTACGAATTGGAATGAGGATGAGTGTAAGAACCCGCTTCTGATGCAGGTGTTACCGCTGCAAAAGCCGACGATTATAGCGACGGTGGACGGTACCGTGCAGCATGTGGAAGGCAGTCCGTGGCTGAATCAGAGAATGACGATTTCGGATTTTCTGAATCCGGAATGCAGATGTGCTTCGATCAGCCTGTACAGCAGAAGCGAACTTCCAGCATCGTTTCGGGTGATCGAAAAGGCCGAATGGATCGTACTGTCCGCAATGGATGGAACGCTTGACGGTGAAGAGCACAAGAGACTCACCATTGATGTCACAGTGGACGAGAGCGCGCTTGCGATGGCACTCACCGATGGAAGAACGCAGGGAATGATCCGGCTGGAATTGCCGGCGGGCATCTGCAAGATCAGCGTGCCGGTCGACCGGTCAACGTATGAATATGGAAACAATACGTTTGTGGATACACAGGGATGGATCGCAATCGAGGCGGAACATTACAGCAGATGCAAGGATGGTTTTGATCGGGAAGGACAACCGATGCAATGGAAATGTCTTGCCGGCTACGGAAAGACTTTATCTGCGATGAAAGCATTTCCGACGGATTCCTACGCAGATGCAGAGAATGGGGCACCGTATATCGAATACAGCATCGTGACAAAGCAGGCGGGGGATTATGAAGCGGAATTCTATATGCAGCCGTCGAATCCTGTGACAACAGAGAACCGATTGCAGTATGCAGTGTCCGTGAACGGTGTTCCAATGCAGATTTTGGATGCTGTTACGGATGATTTTAAGATCGGAGATCATCAGCCTGTGTGGGCGCGCGGTGTGCTGGATCAGATCCGGCGCCGGAGTGTACCGGTGCAGCTGGAACAGGGAATCAATACGATCAGGGTCACTCCGGTTACACCGGGCTTTGTTCTTGAGAAGATCGTGATCTATCCCCATGGAAACAAACCGGCAGAAGCCTATCTTGGACCGACAGAAACGTATCGGTGCAGGAGCTGATCATATATCAATACAGTGAGGAGCATGTCAGTCCATTTGCGGAAAGGAAATTTGGCATGGGCTGACCGAAAGAGGAAGGAGAAAAATATGGCAGGAGCTTATGAAACAAAACAGTACCGCAATGTATTTGCGGAGTATGGTTATTCGGAAGAAGAAATCGAAAAAAAGAGTACAGGAGACATTTGAGACGATTTTTCATGGCAGCGAAGAGGAGCGCTTTTACCATGAAGCCGGGGAGGATATGGGATTTATGGAAGATACCGGCAATCATGATGCGCGGACCGAGGGCATGTCGTATGGCATGATGGTTTGTGTACAGCTGGATAAGAAAGAGGAATTTGACCGTCTGTGGAAGTGGACAAGAACTTATATGTATATGGATGAAGGACCGGGAAAGAATTATTTTGCATGGTCCTGCGCTTTGGACGGCACAAGAAATGCGGACGGACCAGCACCGGACGGGGAAGAGTATTTTGCTATGGCATTGTTCTTTGCATCAAGAAGATGGGGAGACGGAGAGGGCATTTTTAATTACAGCAGGGAGGCAAAAGCGATCCTGCATGAGTGTGTGCATAAGGGAGAACCGGGACATCCGGGCGATCCGATGTGGGAGCCTTCCAACAAACTGATCAAATTTGTCCCGGGACTGGATTTTAGTGATCCATCGTATCATCTGCCGCATTTTTACGAGCTTTTTGCGGAATATGCCGATGAGGAGGATCGTAAGTTCTGGAAAGGCGCTGCCGAAGCAAGCCGGGCCTACCTGCATAAAGCCTGTCATCCGGATACCGGATTGTCGGCAGAGTATGCGGATTATGACGGAACCCCGCACAGCGCGCATCAGGAGATCTTCGGCCGCCACGACTGGTATTACAGTGATGCCTATCGCACGATCGCAAATATCGCGATGGACCATCTGTGGTTTGACAAGGACCCGTGGCAGGTGCAGATTGCAGAGAAATTCCAGAAATTCTACTGCGAGGATCAGAAGGATCACTGGGACGGTGTCTTTTTGACCGACGGAACCAGACTGGAGGAGAAAGCACTGCATCCGGTAGCCATCATTGCGGTCAATGCCGAAAGTGCACTGGCTGCGGACGGAACTTATGCGAAACAATGTGTTGACAAATTCTGGAACACACCTCTTAGAACCGGTGAGAGACGGTATTACGACAATTTTTGTATATGTTTGCGATGCTTGCTTTATCGGGAAATTACCGGATCTATTAGAAATGATGATTAGAAAATGAGGTATTGGAAAAGGTGGAGAAAGTGGGACACAGTGCGGAAATGATCCAAAAGGCGATCGCACAGGAAAACGGCAAGGTACATGTGAATGCACAAAGCATTCCGGAAAAATATCAGCAGAAGAGAGCCGATGAGGCCGGAGTGATCGAGCATATCCGCTACTCGTCAAAAGATTATTTTCTAGCTGGAAAAGAAATCACAAAGGAAGCAAATGTTTATCTTCCGTATGGTTACAGCCGGGATAAAAAGTACAACGTGCTCTACCTGATGCACGGAATCGGTGGAGACGAAGCCGAGTGGGGAATGGTTGATGAGGATTCGCTGGTAAAAAGAATGATGGACAATCTGATCTATTACAAAGAAATCGAGCCGTTCATCGTGGTGACACCAAACGGACGCTCCACCGAAAACTGTGCAAGAGAAGGTTCGGATTATAACTCGTTTTATGTGTTTGGCAAAGAATTGCGTTCGGATCTGATCCCGTATATGGAAGCGCACTATTCGACCTATGCGGTGGAAGGAGATCCAAGTGCTTCAAGAATGCACAGAGCGATGGCGGGACTTTCGATGGGAGGGATGCAGACGATTAACATCGGAATCGGAGAATGTATGGATCTGTTCAGTTATTTTGGTGCATTTTCCGCAGCACCGACCAGCAATCTGGCGGAGAAGACGGCAAAAATATTAGAGGATACCCATATACCGTTGATTATTTTTACAATATCTGCGGAATGGAGGATGAGATCGCGTACGACAGCGCGGCAGCAGCTGCAAAGAATCTTCCTGATTTATGCGATAAATTAACGGAACCTGATAATTTTATCTGGCAGGAATTAAAAGGCATGCATGATTTTCATATCTGGTATCTCGGCTTTTTTAATTTTGCGCAGATAGCCTTTAAGTAAATTGACGCGCGGTGTTATTTTACCAGTAAATGTAAAATTTCGCCGCGCGTGATTTATTTTATGTACAACGTTAAAACAAGCAGAATAAGGATTGGAAGTGTCCCAGCATGCGGGACAAAAATCACTAAAACATCACAACAAATTACACGCCTTGTTCAAAATCCAAGCCGGCAAACCTGAATTATTTTACTGCAATTTGTCGGCTGTTCTTCTATAGTTTTTCCCTGTTTTTGTCGGCTTTGATTTTGCTACTATTAAGGTACACGAAAATCTATTTAAGGAGGAAAATAGGAGTGGGAAAAATGTGGAAAATGGGGGCGTGTATTGCACTATCCGCGGCAATGATGCTCACGAGTGTAGGCGGTATGCTGCCGTCGGATTGGGGTATTGATACGGTATATGCGGATGAGACACAGACAACAACCAAGACGTTCGCCGCGAACCAGCTGACAAAGGCTTTTGCAGGTGGCGCTGATGGAACTTCCTGTGAATCAGGGGAAGAAGGTTGGAATGTTGTGCTGAAACATGATGATGCAGAGCACAAGTATCCACAGGCAGTATGGAATTTGTCTGTGTCCTTTGATCTTGCAAATGTAGAGTCTGTTACCTTCAATGTTAAAAGTCAGGAAGGCGTTATTGCTTTGAAGCTTGGAATGACAAATGCATCGGGCTGGTATGATGATGTGGAAGCATGCTATGGTCAGAATGGACAGAAACAATATACGATCGTTCCGGAAAAGACGGAAGGAACGTTTGATAAAGTCGTAATTATGACAACCCAGAATGATGCGTCATTTTGTTTGACCAGTGTGGTTGTAACGTTAAAAGAAGGAAGCGGAAGCCAGATTACTCATGGCGAGAACATCATTGATAATGGAGATTTTTCAAATCAGGATTTCTCATCCTGGAGTGCTTCAAGGAGATGCTACGATTACAGCGGAACCTGTTGAAAATGGAGCTGATATTGGTGTTACAACATGTGGTGCTATTACAAGATCCCAAGATCCGTCAAAATCATATGAATGTTTTGCACAGGACATCACGGAAAACGTAAGCGAAGGCGAAGAATATGAGTTTTCTTTTTGGGCAAAATTGTCGGATGATTATAATAAAGAATTGAAAGATTCTCAGAAAACTGTTCAATTTCAGCCGTATTATGAGAATGGAGATGGTAAGCAGGAGTATGATACAACAGGACTGATTTCCGGTACATCCGCGCAGATTCTTGAAGCTGGAAAATGGACGAAATTCGAAGGAACATACAAGATTCCATCAGGTGCGAAGAAGGTTGTGATTCGTATTTTGGAACAGGGAGATTGGCAGGAACCAGGTTCCTGTATCATGGGAAAATACTATGTGGCAAATGTATCCATGAAAAAGATCACAAAACCAAAACCGGAGATCGAAGAGAACATTCCGGATTGGAAAGCATCCGTTACAGGAAGTCTTGGAACTGGTTCGATCGCAGGTACTGCCATCATGTCAAGTGAGATTTCAGATGATACGTTGATGGCACTTGTCAAGAAGCATTTTAATGCAGTTACATTTGGAAATGAATTAAAACCGGATGCACTTTTTAATTATCAGATCGGACAGTCTGTTGATTCTACAACAATTACGTTCCAAGGGAAGGAACTGAAGGTGCCGGTTGTTAATGATAAGCAAGAGAATTTAGATTTCTCACGCGCGGATGCAATGCTGGACAAAATTCTTGAGTGGAATAATGCTAATCCGAACGATAAGATTCGCGTCCGCGGTCATGTGCTGGTATGGCATTCGCAGACTCCGGAATGGTTCTTCCACGAGGACTATGATGTTGCAAAGCCATACGTAGATAAAGGGAACTATGAACCGCAGACTGGAGTGGTTTATTTTCAGTGTGTTTGATCATTATTTTGGAAAGGCTGCAAACGGAAAGTATGACGGACTCTTTTTATGGCTGGGATGTTGTAAATGAGGCGGTCAATGGCAATACATACCGTGATGATAAGGTTATTTCTGATGCAAGTGATACAAGTACATCGGATACCCGTCATGGAAGCAATTCCATGTGGTGGAGAGTATACAAGAGCAATGAGTTCATAATCAATGCATTTAAGTATGCGAATAAATATGCGCCTAGTGATGTAGAACTTTACTACAATGATTTCGGAGAGACAGACAACACCAAGTGTGAGGGTATTGTAAAACTCATCAATGATGTAAAGGCTGCCGATGGAACCAGACTGGATGCATTTGGCATGCAGGCACATTACAGTGTGGACGGTTTTTCGGCTGCACAGTTTAAGAGTGTAGCGAAGAAGTATGCACAGGCAGCCGGCAAAGTGCAGCTGACTGAGCTGGATTTTAAGGCAAGCAGTACCTACGATGGTACAGCGGCTACAAAGGAAAGCGAATACACCAAGATGGCATACTGCCATAAGAATCTGTATGAGGCGATCAAGGCGTTAAAGAAGGAAGGAGCAAACGTATCCGGCATTACCGTCTGGGGTGTCATTGAGCCGAATTCATGGCTGCATTCCCAGTCGGATCTCGGTGGCGGAGCAAGCGGCTCTGCACAGTGCCCACTGCTTTTTGACGGAAACTATAAAGCAAAGCCTGCTTATTGGGCTTATGTGGATGCAACGAAACTTCAGCCGGCGATTCAGAAGGTTACCATTACAGAGGCGAAGGATGGCAATATTGCAGGAGAAACCTATACGATCGATCAGGGTGCGGTACAGGCAGAATTTATCCCGGTTTGGGATGCAGACGGTCTTACCGTACAGGTAAAAGTAAAAGATACAACCGTAAATGACGCAGATGCCGTTACGGTATATGTAGATCCGGACAATTCGGCATCGGATATCACACCACATAAGGTGACGGTTGCAAGAACAGCTGCTGCTGCGATCGCAGGCGGATATCAGGCAACCGTCAAGGTTTCGATGAAGGGTTTGAAAGTTGCACAGCAGATCAGTCTCGATGTTGTTGTAAACAATGACGGGGAGACAGGAAGCTTTAATGATCTGACCGGAAAGCAGGAGTCAAGCAGCAAGTATTATGCAGTGGCAACCATGAAGCCGGGCATCGAGAAGATCCCGTCCGGAACAATTTCGGTTGACGCAGATGCAGATGCCGCATGGGGCAATGCGGTAAACATCCCGCTTACGATCAACAAAGGCTCCGAGGCTTCTGCCAATGCAAAGGTTCTCTGGGATGATGACAATCTCTATGTATATGCAACCGTAAACGACGCGGTATTGGATAAAACAGGCGCTCAGACGCATGAGCAGGATTCTCTTGAAGTGTTCATCGACGAGGACAACGGCAAGACCGCTTCCTATGGAGAGGACGATAAGCAGTATCGTATCAATTATAACAATGGGCAGTCCTTCAATGGTAAAAAATGTCTGGCAGAGAATGTCAAGTCTGCAACAAAAACAATCGATGGCGGATACGTGGTTGAGGCTGCTTTCAAGTGGACGGATATCAAGCCGGCAAACGGAACCAAGATTGGTCTGGAACTCCAGATCAACGATGCAAAAGGCGGCAAGCGTATCGGTACGTTAAGTTGGTATGATGAGACCGGAATGGGCTGGTCAGGCTCAAACGTATATGGTACGGTCGAATTAACCGGAAAGACCGGCAGCAATGGCGGCGGCTCGTCTGTAAATCCGGGAACTTCGGATACGAAGCCGGATGTGAAACCGAACGGAAAACAGGATACGAAGCCGGATGTGAAACCGGACGGAAAACAGGATACGACCATTGAGACATCCAAAGTGGAAATTACAGTTTCCGGCGATAAGAAGGCTGAGGCATCGGTAACCATAACAAAGGATGCGCAGGGAAATGTGACCAGCGCAAATGCAACGGTATCGGGATCAAAGGGAACACTTACCGCAGATGTGGTAAAGCAGCTTACCGAGGCGGCAGGAACCGAAGATCTTACGATCATCCTGCAGGTTAAGAATGCGAATGGTGATGTGAAATACACGGTTTCCGTTTCCGCAAAGAATGTGAAAAATAATAAATCACTGAAGGCATTTGTTGTCAACCGTAAGACGGGTGAATATGAACTGATCAACAGCAAGACCTATAAGGCTGAGGACGGAAATCTGAATGTAAGTTTTGGAAAGAAGGGCGATTATGTACTTCTGACGACAAAGGAAGCAGCCAGAATTGAAAAAGAAATCCTTAAGACCATCGCTCCGAAGAAAGCAAAGGCAACGGTTAAAAAAAAGGAAAAACAACGGAGTTTAAGCTTGACAGCAAGCTGAATCAGAACAATGTAAAGAAGGTAACTTACAAAACTTCCAAGAAGTCGATTGCTACCGTAAACAAGAACGGTAAGATCAAAGCAAACAGGAAAGGAACGGTAACGATCAAGGCGACCGTGACTTTAAAGAATGGAAAAACAAAAACGGTATCCATGAAGATAGTCGTTCGATAGAAAATATTGACAGGAATACAATTACTATAGTTTGTCGGTAATTATTCCATAAAAAGCCCTCGTGACGCAAGCGGGGGCTTTTTTATAATCAAATCACAAGAAAAGCATAATCCCAAAAGAAATCAAGCAGTAATAAGAACGTTGTTGATTTTGCACCGATCCATCTGAATCAGGAAAATCAGGAAAAAAGCGTAAATGTATAAAGAAAAGAAGGTCAAGAAGGCAAGGAGGTAATGATTATGAATGGACCGGCAGCACCAAAGGATCCGGAGAAGAAAAGACCATATTTTTACATTATGAAGGATAAAGAAATCTTCGGAGCAAAACAGGAAGACGGAAGTGCGATCCACTTTATCTATGAAAGTGACGGAAGACTGATCAACAGCGCACAGATCGTCGGAAATATTACGGATGAGAACATGCTTCGGTTATTGGAGACGGTGGAGGGATTCGGCAAGCTTGTACACAGTATCGGGGTGTCTGTTGAGACCGACAATCCAAAGGAGGAGATGGAGTTCATCTTCCAGATGTACGGGAAAAAAGATCTCTACGGAGGCGGAACCAATCTGCGATGCAGCCTGACCGGAGACGGAATGGAACGGCGCATTTATCTGTCGGATTATACCTGGACAGAGGATGATTATATTCCGGGACAGATCAAGTTCATCATGAGCGCACCGGAAAAGATGGGAAAAGCGAGCGTTCGGTTTTATCTGAACGACGGATATACGGCTCCGGAAGAGGTGGAAGAAGAAGCGGTGGATACGAAATCGGAACGGTACTGCACGATGATCGAGCGTTCTCTCATGAATCTGGGCAACACCTACCGTATCCGCAAAGCGATCGAGAAGGCGAGAGCCGGAAAAGAAGTAACGCTTGCCTATATCGGAGGTTCGATCACGCAAGGGGCGGGAGCAACACCGATCAATACCGAGTGTTATGCCTATAAGTCCTATCAGCTTTTCAAAAGCAGATTTGCGATGAGAGATAACGTTAAATTTGTGAAAGCGGGCGTTGGAGGAACCCCGTCGGAGCTTGGAATGCTCCGCTTTGACAGAGATGTGTTAAGAGACGGCGAGAAGCCGGATATCGTAGTCGTAGAATTTGCGGTCAACGATGAGGGTGACGAGACGAAGGGCGATTGCTACGAAAGCCTTGTGCGCAAGATCTTAAAGCTGGATTGGAATCCGGCGGTCGTTCTGCTTTTTTTCCGTATTTGCCAATGACTGGAATCTGCAGGATCGCTTAAGTCCGGTCGGCAGACTGTATGATCTGCCGATGGTCAGTATCAAGGATACCGTAGTGGAGCAGTTTACAAAGAAACCGAACGAGGGAAGGGTTCTGACAAAAAATCAGTTCTTTTACGATATGTTTCATCCGAGCAACCTCGGCCATACCATTATGGCAGACTGTTTACAGTATCTGTTTGAGCGCTGTGATTTGAGCGAACATGCAAGACTTGACGCTTTTGAGAGCGGCCTGACGAGGAGGGAATGCTTGCACAGCAGCTGCAGATGAAGCCGGCAATCGGCAAAAGCTTTGAGCATGTACGGCTTCTGGATAAGAAAGATGTCTATGCCGGGGCCCAAATCGACGCCGGTGGCTTCTGTGCAACGGATGATCAGCTCCAGAGTGTGGAGATGGATGACCGGTTAGAATTGACACCGGAGTTTCCGTACAATTGGATGTACGATGCAACGATGACGGAGAATGCTGTCTTTACAATCCGCATCCATTGCAAAGCGCTTGTGTTGATCTTTAAGGATTCCGGAGAAGTGGACGTTGGAAAGGCGTATGTCGATGTGGACGGTGAGCGTCGCATGACGGCGGATCCGCATATTAACAACTGGCAGCACTGCAACGCGATGATCGTGTTCAATGAGGATGAAAGCGCCGACCATACGGTACGCATTGAAGTCGCAGAAGAAGACAGAGACAAGAAGTTTACAATTTTAGGATTTGGTTACGTGTTATAAGGAGGAGTAAAATGGTTACAGTTAAGAATCCGATTTTAATGGGATTTTATCCGGACCCTTCCATTTGCAGAAAGGGAGAGGATTATTATATCGTCAATTCAAGTTTTGTGTATGCACCGGGAGTGCCGATCTTTCACAGCAGGGATCTGGCACATTGGGAGCAAATCGGAAATATTTTAGACCGTCCGTCGCAGCTTCCTGTGGCGGGAGCGGATATCTCAGATGGTATTTATGCGCCGACGATCCGCTATCATGATGGTTTGTTTTATATGATCACGACCAATGTGACGCACGGCAACAATTTTATCGTCACAGCGGAGAATCCGGAAGGACCGTGCGTCCGAGCCGTATTATCTCGGCGACGATGCCCCGGGCATCGATCCGAGCCTTTTTTTCGACGATGACGGCAAATGTTATTATTGCGGAACCCGTCCGAATCCGGAGGGCGTTCGCTATAACGGGGACTGGGAGATTTGGATTCAGGAATTGGATCTTAAGACCATGAAGCTGGTCGGTGAGAGCATGGCAATCTGGAAAGGTGCGGTAAAGGGATGTATCTGGCCGGAAGGCCCGCATATTTACAAGATCGATGGTTATTATTATCTACTCCACGCAGAAGGCGGAACCGGTCCGGAACATAGTATTACGGTGGCACGCAGTAAGAAGCTGTTCCAGTGGTTTGAAGGCTGTCCGCGCAATCCGATTTTCACACACCGCAATCTCGGTATGGATTATCCGGTCATCTATGCGGGACATGGAGATCTGGTTGATGACGGCAAGGGAAACTGGTATGTTGTAATGCTTGCATCAAGACCTTGCAAAAAGCATAGCAGCATGGGGCGTGAGACTTTCCTTGCCAGGGTAATCTGGGAGAACGGCTGGCCGGTGATCGCTCCGGGAGTCGGACATCTGGAGGACGAATTTACGATCGATATGCCTGAGCATCGCTTTGCGGAAGAAATTACGAATTCCGATGTCATTCATTTCTGGGGAGAACAGCTGGATCAGCGGCTGGTGGCGATCGAGGACTGGACATCCGGAATTTATTCGCTGACCGAACGTGAGGGTGCACTTCGGATGTACCTTCGCAAAGAAAAAGATTTCCGAGAGAGCAAACTGTGCATATCTTGGTGTAAGACAGAAGAGTTACCGCTTTGTCGCAGAGACCGGAATGGAATTCTATCCGGAAAATGAGTCGGAGACGGCGGGACTTGTGCTTTACCAGAATAATGAAAATCATCTCCGGTTTGAAGTGGTGCGCGTGGATGGAGAAGTTTGTTTTGTGGTTACCAGCTGTATTCACGGAGATGAGCAGACGCTGGCAACAACACGGCTGGAGAAGAAAGGAAAATTAAAGATCCGCCTGCAGTGCCGCAATCAGTGTGCCCGTGTCTGGATTTCGGAAGGCAAAGGATATGTATCCGTTGCGGAAAATCTGGATCTTCTTGCTTACACGACAGAGGAAGCCGGAGGCTTTGTAGGATGCACAGTCGGTGTATATGCGTCTTCCAACGGCAGTGACAGTACAAATTATGCTGATTTTGAATGGCTGACATGCCAGTCGATGGATTGATAGAAAGTGTTTAAGATGAGAAAATGAAATAATGAATAGACAGACAAAAGAATATGCAAAGAAACTGGTTGCACAGATGACGGTTGAGGAAAAAATGAGCCAGATGCTCTATGAGTCACCGGCGATCGAGCGACTTAATATTCCGGCATATAACTGGTGGAATGAGGCTTTGCATGGTGTTGCAAGAGCCGGCGTGTGGAAGCAAAACTCTCCTGCAGGATATGCAGGAAGCTTACGAGAAGGGACTTGTTTCCGAGGAGGCGATCACAGAAGCGGTGGAGCGCCTGATGGAAGTTCGTATTCGTCTGGGTATGATGAAGGATTATCCGTCCCCGTATGAAGAAATTACCTATGATAAAGTAGAATGTCCGGAACATGTGAAGTTGTCTGTTGAAGCGGCAAGAAGAAGTCTTGTTCTGTTGAAAAACGAGAATGCGTTCCTGCCGTTGGATAAAAATAAGATACAGACCGTCGCAGTCAGCAGCCGGATGCAAGAAGTGCAAAACTTACCGGAAGTGACGTGGCTGCGTTGGTGGTCCGCAGAGAGGGTGCGCAGACACCGGTTGAGTATTAGCGTGCAGAAATATCAAGAAACAATTTTAAATATAGTCTCGTATATGTTATAATGAATTTAATCGGTTGTACGAATGAGGAGCAGGTCGAAAAATCTGCTCCTTTATCGCTTTGTTGTGTGTGAATTTAGAGGGGTTGGTATGAATATCATCGAAAAGTTCATCAAGGTATTGGAAAGATATATGGATAATCTTTCTATTAAGAAAAAATTTATACAGTTATACATTTTCTGTGTTTTATTACCGCTGATCATTACGGACAGTGTCGTCTTATATATTGAAGACAGCATGGAATCGCAGCGGCAGTATCATGAGATGGCAAACGTTGCGAATGCAGTCAGCTATAATATCAGTGCACTGGTGGAGAATGCGGGAGAAATTGCCAAAAGTATGTACACCGATAGAAGGATGAACACCTTTTGGAGAAGCAATATGAGAGCACTTCGGATTATTATGCGGAATATCAGAATTTCTTTCAGGATTCGACGTTGGAAAACGTTCTCGGCATGAATCAGATCGTCTTTACCCTGTATACGGATAATCCTACCGTGGTAAAGGGTGGAAAGATTGATAATATGTCCAATCTGAAGGAAACGGCAGCGTATGAAGCGTGGAAGGAACGAGGCGAAAATGAAGGACTTTTTTTGTATATGAGCGTAAGAGATATGCCAATTCCTATCATCGTAAGATCATCCTATTGCAGAATCTTGATTTTTTTTCCAAGAATAAGGAAAAGATGCTGCAAATCGAATTTGATTATAACAGTATGATGCGGATGCTGAGACGAATGAAGTTTGACAATGAAGTTCTTATTTGTCAAGGGGATGCGATCGTACTGAGTAACGGACCTTTCAGTGGTGTCGGTAAAAAATTTGACATGATCAGTGTACAGCAGAAGATGGGATACAAACAGACCATTACACTTCACGGAGCTAAACTTGATATTTATGTTTTAAAAGCGGATAATAGAGTGCGGAGTAAGATTGTGCGTTTTCTTCCGATTCTTGGTTTTCTGGTGATCATCAATGTGGTTCTCCCGATGGGATTTGTGCTGCTTCTCAATCATTCGTTTACAAAGAGAATCCGTGGGCTGAGCAAAGTGTTCCAGTCTGTCAACGGTGAGCATCTTGTTCAGATGGCACACGAAGACGGTAGGGATGAGATTGGAAGCATGATCCGGAATTACAATCGGATGGTCAAACGGACCAATGAACTAATCCAGACCGTATACAAGAACAAGATCAAAGAACAGGAAATCCTTGTCGGCAGGAAAAATGCAGAACTATTGGCATTGCAAAGCCAGATCAATCCGCATTTTCTGTTTAATGCGCTGGAAAGTATCCGCATGAGAAGCCTTTTGAAGGAAGAAAACGAGACGGCAGATATGGTCGAAAAACTGGCGATCATGCAAAGACAATATGTGGACTGGGGAAATGATTCGGTAGAGATTGAACAGGAACTTGAATTTGTAAAAGCGTATCTGTCCTTGCAGAAATATCGTTTTGGTGACCGGCTGAATTACAATCTCGAGATTGATCCGGAATGTGCGCAGATCCGGATACCGAAACTTACGATTGTAACTTTTGTGGAGAACGCCTGTGTACATGGAATCGAAAGTAAGGCATCACCGGGATGGATTTTCGTAAGAGCTTATAAAAGGGAAGAACAATTATACATCGAGATTGAAGATACGGGAAGCGGAATTGAGGAGCAGAAGTTGTATCAGATGCAGCATGATATGCAGAATGCGGATATTGAGATGCTGAAAAACAAGAAAAGCGTGGGAATGCTCAATGCATGCCTGCGGCTTAAAATGTACACAGAAGATCATGTGTGCTTTGAAATTGAAGGCGAAGAGGGTGTGGGAACATGGATTACGATCTGCATTCCGATGGAGTATTTATCATTTGCTGAAGGCTGTGTTAATGGACCGGTGTGCAAAAGGGGGAAAGAAATATGTTAAAGGTTTTGCTTGTAGATGATGAGCCTTTTATTATTCAGGGATTAAAAGTGCTGATCGACTGGGAACAGGAAGGCTATATGATTGCAGGGACTGCATCAAATGGAAAAGAGGCATATGATTTTCTGAAAAAAGAGAGTGTAGACCTGATAATTGCAGATATTCAGATGCCAGTCATGACAGGGCTGGATCTGCAGGAAGCGATACGAAAAGAAAATCTATCGAATGCATATTTTGTCATATTAAGCGGATATGCGGATTTCGAGTATGCAAGAAGGGCGCTTCAAAATGAATGTACGGATTATATTTTAAAGCCGGTTGACCGTGATATGCTGCTGAAACTGCTTAACAGGGTATCTGCGATGCGTGATGAAGATGACCGGATGAGGCAGAAGAACAATAAAATGGAAAAGGCATATCTTGCAAGAAATCAGATTGCTTTGATCAAGGGAAAATACGATGATTCCAATCTGCAATATGTCACATCACAGATGAAATGCAAAGAAGGTGTCCGCTACGTTGAAATTCAGATGGCGGAATGTGATGCGGACGAAGATGTGACGGATCAGGAGATGCGCGAATTCCAAAGACAGATGTATGAATGCTGTACTGCATTCCTGAATGATTATGCGGAGAATTGTGTGTTTGACGCATCGGCAGATGAAAAAATATATGATGTGGGATTGATCTTTTTTCAATATATGGCGGAAGAGGCAGGACTCGATGAAAACGCTTATCTGAACGGGTTGGTGGAATATCTGGGTGAGAATCTGTCGCGCCCGGTTACGATGCTGGTCGGGAAAAAGGTGCAGGATATCAGCCTTATTGCAAGATCATACGGGAATGCCTGTATGCTTCGTTCCTTTCAGGGATTTCGAAGCAAAAAAGGACATCTATTTCTACGAGGAAGAAGTGCAGGTGTCCAATGACGGTATGGTTTTGTGCAAGAAGAGTCTTGATGATTTGCTGAAGGTAGTGGAGCAGAACAATCATATGGAAATCCGGGCGGCGGTGGACCGTTTCTATGGAGAAATGAGTCAGAGAGGCCTGCGTGGGGAATCCATGACGCTTAATATTAACTATCTGCTTTTTTCAGTTGATCCATCTTGCAAGCGAGCAGGATGATGAGGTCAATCAGGAAGAAATCCTGCGTCTGATTTCGGAGAGCAGCTTTGAAACAGGAACGATGCGCGGCAGTAAGACACATCTGATGCGTTTCGCCTGTGAGTACGGAGACTATCTGTCCCAGCTTCGCAAGAATGTATCCAGAGGTGTTCTCGGAAATGTAGAGAAAGAAATTAAGGAACATTATGCGGATAACCTCACACTCAAGGGGCTTAGCGAGAAATATTATGTCAACAGCGCCTATCTCGGACAACTGTTCCGAAAGAAATACGGTCAGTCGTTTAAGGATTATCTGAATAATTACCGGATGGATCAGGCTGCCGATCTTCTTCTGCATTCCGATAAGAAGATTATTCAGGTGGCGGAAGAGGTTGGATACCATGATCTGGATTATTTTGTCAACCGCTTTATTCAGGTAAAAGGATGCACACCGGCAAAATTCCGGAAGCAGATGCAGCAGTAAAATGGAATAGAAAGAGATGGAAAACAGGGTAAATTATAGTCCGGCAGAATGAACTATAGTTTACCCTGTTTTTGACTATAATTCGTCGGATTGTTTGAAATGGTAAAAAAAGTAAAATAGTTAATATAAAGAAGGAGGTACATTCTATGAAAAGAAAAAGAATGCTAAGTGCCTTGCTTGTAGTAGCGATGGCAGCAACCATGTTCGCCGGTTGCGGAAATAAAGGCGGCAGCAATTCTTCCACACAGGGTGGAAAAGCAGCAAATGATGGAGATATTAAAGAGTTTACAGCTTTCTTTGCTGTTCCGGGATCCGAGATCAACGATGATAACGAAGTTCAGCAGATCATCGCTGAGAAGACCGGCGTAAAGGTAAAAGAGACATGGCTGACAGGCCAGACGGCAGAAGAAGCAATCGGAACGCTGGTAGCCGGTGATGAATATCCGGATTTCATCTGTGGTGGAAATGGTATGCCGCAGTTATATGATGCAGGTGCATTGGTAGCATTAGATGATTACATTGACAAATATCCGAATATCAAGAACTACTTCACCGAACAGGAATGGGATCAGCTTCGTCAGGACGACGGACATATTTACTGGATTCCACAGTTCTCCAATATTAAGGGAGAAGAGAAAACCTGTACGCATAACGATGAGGCATTCTGGATTCAGGCAAGAGTTCTTGAGTGGGCTAATTATCCGGAAATCAAGACGATGGATGATTATTTCAAGCTGATTGAAGATTATAATGCAGCAAATCCTACCATGGAAGATGGAACGGAGAATATTCCATATACCATCCTTTGCGAGGATTGGAGATATTTCTGTCTTGAGAATGCTCCACAGTTCTTAGATGGTTATCCAAATGATGGTTCATGTATGGTTGATCCGGATACATTAAAGGTAATGGATTATAATACATCTGATACTGCTGTAAAGTACTTCAAGAAGTTGAACGAGGAATATCAGAAGGGTATTGTTGATCCTGAGTCATTCACACAGACTTATGATGAGTACATTGCAAAGCTTTCTTCCGGACGTGTACTTGGTATGATCGACCAGTGGTGGGATTTCGCCTTCTCAGCAGGTGATGCAATTAAGTCTGCAGGACTGGATGCACAGGGATGCGATTACATTCCGGTACCTGTAACGATTGATGGACGTAAGAACCAGTGGCACAACTCCGGCGGAGTTTTAAATTCCGGTGATGGACTTGCAATCACAAAGGATTGTGATGATGTGGAAGCAGCTTTACAGTTTGTAGATGATCTTCTTTCAGAGGAAATTCACAACCTTCGTTTCTGGGGCGTTGAAGGTGAAGATTATCAGGTTGGCGACGATGGACTTTTCTATAGAACCAAGGAGCAGAGAGCAAAGGCTGCAGAGACGGATTATAAGGCATCTCACGCATGTTCTTATTCCTATTTTCCACAGTATGACGGAACCTGTGATGACGGTCTGAATGCAACAAAGCCGAGTGGACAGGCAAAAAGAATTCTTTGACGGATTAAATGATGATGTTAAGAAAGCATTCCAGGCATATGGTGTTGAAACATACGTTGAGATGCTTGGAACAAACGAGGCACCTGGTCCATGGTATCCGATGTGGTCATTCTCAAACAACTTTACAACAGACACAGAGGGTGGAATGGCATGGACCAAGATTGGCGAAGTTAAGCATGAGCAGCTTCCGCAGGTTGTAATGGCAAAAGACTTTGACAGTGCATGGAAAACTTATATGGATGCATACAATGCATGCAATCCGGACGCTTTCCTTAGCGAGTTGCAGGCAGAGCTTGATAAGCGGATGAAAGACGCAGCAAAATACGAATAATACATAGAGAATGAGGTTTTAGATGGGCAGATGTTGTGAAAACTCCATCTGCCCGTTTAAAAAAAGGAGTGAGGTCATGTCTATAGAGAGAACAAAATCCAAACAGAAAGTGAAAGAACCGAAGACGAAAATTACCTGGAAAGAGATTAAAAGACAGAAAGTATTATTGTTCTGGGCGGCAATCATGGTAGTGTATGGCGTGGTTTTCTATTACCTCCCACTTGCAGGCTGGACTATGGCGTTTCAAAACTATAAACCGAGACTTGGTATCTTTCATTCGCAATTTGTAGGATGGGATAAATTCCGGACATTATTCTCGGATATGACTTTTATCCGGGTAATCAGAAATACGTTGGCAATGGGTGTTATCAATCTGGTGGTAACATTTATTACAGCAATTGTTTTTGCAATTTTATTAAATGAAATTAAAAGCAAAGGCGGTAAAAAAGTCGTTCAGACAATTTCTTATCTTCCGCATTTCCTTTCATGGATCATTGTAACCGGTATCTTACACGATATGTTATCCGGTGGCGGAATTGTGAACGAATTATTACTTAACTTCCATATTATTTCACAGCCGATCAATTTCTTTGCTCATCCGGGTTATTTCTGGCCAATCGTTGCATTTGCCAATGTCTGGAAAGAAACAGGATGGAATGCAATTATTTATTTGGCAGCAATTACTTCGATCGACCCGTCACTTTACGAAGCTGCAGCTATCGATGGTGCAGGCAGATGGGCAAAAATCAAGCATGTTACACTTCCGGGTATTAAACCAACCATTATCATTCTTCTTCTGATGAATGTAGGTAATGTACTGAACGCCGGTTTTGAAGTTCAGTATTTGTTAGAAACGGTCTGGTTCAGAAAGTATCACAGACAATTGATATTTACGTATTAAAATGGGGAATCAGTCAGGGCGATTTCGCAATCGGAACTGCAGCCGGTATCTTCAAGAGTTTCGTAAGTATCATTCTGATTGTCATTGCAAACCAGATTGCAAAGCGTAATGGTGAAGAACAATTGTTCTAAGGAGGTTATACAATGGCAGCAAAAAAGCGAAAAAAAGGTGCAGATTTTTCCGATTGTCAATACGATCATTATGATCCTGTTTGTAATCATTACACTGTATCCGGTATTAAATACATTAGCAATATCATTAAATGACGGTACGGATTCCCTTCGTGGAGGTATCTATCTGTTACCGAGAAAATTTACATGGAAGAACTACATTACGGTACTTCAGAAAGACAACCTGATCACAGGTGCTTATGTTACGGTTGCAAGAACTGTGATCGGAACAGTTCTTGCGCTGATCTCCAATGCAATCCTAGCATTTATCGTCAGCAGAAAAAGATTTATGTTTAAAAAGCAGCTCTCTTTATTCTGGGTTATCACCATGTATGTAAACGGAGGTCTGATCCCGACATTCCTGTTGTACAAGGGACTGGGACTTACCAACAGCTTCTGGGTATATGTTATCCCTGGAATGGTCAGTGCGTTTAACATGCTGGTTATCCGTACTTATATGAACGGTATCCCGGACAGCTTAGAGGAGTCGGCACAGCTCGACGGTGCTGGGTATACGACGATTTTCCTGAAAATCTATTCACCGCTCTGTAAGCCGGTATATGCAACTGTTGCATTGTTTGTTGCAGTTGGTCAGTGGAATTCATGGTTTGATGCAATGTTATATAACCGTATGAACGGCAAACTGACAACCTTACAGTATGAGTTGATGAAACTACTGTCATCCGTAACAAATACGAGCAGTAGTGTCGAGGCAATGAAGAATGCAGCGGGAACGGTTACACCGACATCGGTTCGTGCAGCTGCAACGATTATTACGATTCTGCCGATCATCTGTATTTATCCATTCTTACAGAAGTATTTCGTAACAGGACTTACGCTTGGTGGCGTAAAAGAATAAAACTTAAATCTTCCCTTTTTTATAAGCTGTGCCGCAGAAGTGGCACATTATATATTATAAAATGAAGCAGCGTGCATAAACATAAAATACAGCTAAGACGCATAGAATATTCCAAGAAAGAAAAGCAGGAGTGTTCTGTGCGTTTTTCTGATTTATGTGAAAAAGAAGTAGTCAATGTAAAAGACTGCCGCTGCCTTGGCAGTGTCCGGGATCTGGACATTGACAAGGAATGTGGGAGAATTCTGGCACTGATCGTTCCCGGACCGGGAAAATATCTGGGCTGTTTTTGCAGGGACAGCGAATTTTTTATTCCATGGGCTAAAGTTATCCGGATAGGACCCGATATAATACTCGTAGAGTTTGATGAAAAAAGAAATGAAACACCGGATAAAAGGATAAAAATTTGCAGATTGACAGAAAACAGGAAATTGTGTATTATAGAAATAGTCATATATTTCCGGATTGGGATTGGATGCAGGAGGAGAAATCCTATGAAATGTCCGTATTGCAGCAGTGAAAATACAAGAGTGATTGATTCGCGTCCTGCGGATGACAATAATTCGATTCGCAGAAGAAGACTTTGCGATGATTGCGGAAAGCGTTTTACAACCTATGAAAAGGTGGAAACCATTCCCCTGATCATTATAAAAAAAGATAACAATCGTGAGCAGTACAACCGGACAAAAATCGAAAAAGGCGTATTGCTTGCATGTCACAAGCGGCCAATTTCTGCAGAACAGATCTCAAAGCTTGTGGATGATGTAGAAATCGAGATTTTTAACCGTGAAGAAAAAAGAGATACCGAGTGCTTTGATCGGTGAAATTCTCATGGATAAGTTAAAGAATTTGGATCCGGTTGCCTACGTGCGTTTCGCATCGGTATACCGTGAATTCAAAGATGTAAACACATTTATGAATGAGCTGAAAAAAATGCTCGGATGAATTTGTAACCAGAGGTGCTTATGAATATTTCAGGAATGCGCCCGTATGAGGGCTTTTATGAGTACAATTCCATAAAGGCTGTTGCGCTTAGAAGCCAACAGATTGCGGCAGTGCAGAATGCCTCTGGGGATGAGGAACTTTTCGGTGGCAGTCAGCCGCAGGGACAGACACAGACGAAGCGTCCGCAGACGTACAATGCATTTGATTATGCAAAGGAGTACCAGCCGGATGAAACGTATGAACTGAAGGGTGCAGACAGTGATCTGGCAGGTCTGGATATGCAGAAAGCAATTTCCGATATGGAAAAGGATCAGGTGTTGCAGCAGTATCAGTATTTTGTGGGAACGCAGGATACCGGAGTGAAGAAGATCCCGTTGGATACCGGGATTTCTGCTTTGCGTTCCGGAGAGAATTTTTCCCTTTAGTACATAACACACAAAGGAGAGACCTATGTGCGCATTTCTATATCCGGATGAATATCTGGATTCCACTTACAGCATAGATTTTGATCAATTATATAAAGAAGGATACCGGGGAATTATATTTGATATTGATAACACCCTCGTACCACATGGAGCGCCTGCGGATGAGCGGGCGATTTCTTGTTTGCACATTTAAAGGAACTGGGTTTTCATTGTATGCTTCTTTCGAACAACAGGGAGCCGCGTGTGAAAATGTTCAATGATGCCGTGCATGTCAGTTATATTTACAAAGCAGGAAAGCCAAAGCCGTCCGGGTATCGCAAAGCGATGGGGATCCTTGGCACGGACGCGACAAATACGCTTTTGTGGGAGATCAGATCTTTACGGATGTGTGTGGGGCAAATTTAGCAGGAATCCGCACGATCCTTGTAAAACCGATCCACCCGAAAGAAGAAATCCAGATCGTGTTAAAGCGCCGGCTGGAGGCAATTGTGCTTTTATGTTATCGTCTGCACCGTAAAATCGTAAAACCAAAGTACCCATCTGTTGCAAAAAAGGAGGATTCATCCATTTTGTAGGATAAATTTTCTTTTTGCAGAATTTTCTATGCGTGACCGTACACAGCCGGTCGTTTTCTATTTGACGAAAGTTCGTTGAAGCAGTAAGATAAAAGAAGTGCAAAATGAAAAGGAGAGTTGTGATGAAAGTCGGGATTGGAAATGATCATGCAGCAGTAGAACTGAAAATGCAGATCAAAGAATTTATTGAGAGCATGGGACATGAGGTTGTAAATTATGGGGTGGATACCGCAGAAAGCTGTAATTATCCGGAGATCGGAGAAAAAGTAGGACGTGCAGTGGCTGACGGAGAAGTGGATTGTGCAGTTTTGATCTGTGGAACGGGTGTCGGAATTTCCATTGCTGCCAATAAAGTAAACGGAGTACGTGCAGCTGTCTGCTCGGATGTGACAACCGCGCATCTGGTAAAAGAGCACAACGATGCAAATATCATCGCGTTTGGTGCAAGAATTGTCGGAGTGGAGCTGGCAAAGGATATTGTGAAGGCTTATCTGAATGCGGAATTTCTTGGTGGACGTCATGCGACACGCGTGGCTATGCTTGCGGACATCGAAAAACGGAACAAATAAAATACTTGAAAAGTATTCCATTTTATAGTAAAATTGTAAGTCGAGAGACTTTATACTCGTAATTTAAGGAGGAAGATCGAATGATTTCAGCAGGAGATTTCAGAAATGGTGTTACCATCGAACTTGAAGGTAACATTTATCAGATTATCGAATTTCAGCATGTAAAGCCAGGTAAGGGTGCAGCATTCGTTAGAACAAAATTAAAAAATATCGTCAGTGGTGGTGTAGTAGAAAAGACATTCCGTCCGACAGAGAAGTGTCCGACTGCTCACATTGATCGTAAGGACATGCAGTATCTGTATTCCGATGATGATTTCTATCATTTCATGGATGTAGAGACTTATGACCAGATTGACCTGACAAAGGACAGTGTCGGTGATGCACTGAAGTTTGTTAAGGAGAACGAGATGGTTAAGATCTGTTCTCACAAGGGCAATGTATTTGCAGTAGAGCCACCTCTTTTCGTAGAGCTTGAGATTACAGAGACAGAGCCGGGATTCAAGGGAGATACCGCTACAGGTGTTACCAAGCCTGCTACTGTTGAGACAGGCGCAAACGTAAACGTTCCTCTGTTCGTAGAGCAGGGAGACAAGATCAAGATTGATACCAGAACAGGTGAGTATCTGTCCCGTGTATAATCGCACCTTATAATAGAAAAGTTTTGATAAAGAAACGCCGGTTCCGGCAGAGTGATCTGTGGAAACCGGCGTTTTTTCTGCCTGAGGGAGATCAAAAAGTGAGGAATCGTCAGGCACGGGAATAAGGCATAAGCAAAAGAATGTCTGCAATCGCAGCAAATACATAGGACAGCAGCATCCCCCACAGATATGCATCGATTCCGTACTGTGGGACGAGAAACAGAATCATGCAGATCCTGATCATGCATGCCAGCAGTGTGACAAACAAAACCTGCCGGGCATTGCCGAGTCCATGCAGAATACTGTTCAGCAGACTGGTGACATACAGCAGGGGACACAGCCAGGAGAGCTGGCAGATAAAATTGCCGGCCAGCGTATTGTGAAACAGAACTTCGCCCATCCGGTCACCGAAAACCAGAAACAGAATCGTAAAAACAAAGCCAAGAAGCAGTCCGTACAGGATTGCTTTTTTATCGTTCGCGCAATCTGTGCGTGGTTGTGTGCACTGTGGGCTTCGAGACAGCCGGAAGTAAAAGGACGGAAAAGGAATTGGTCAGTACACTGGGAAACAGAATGATGGACATGGTCATACCGGTCAGGATACCAAAAATACTCAGGGCATCCGAAGCACTGTAACCAAATGCCTGAAGTTTTTGCGGGATCAGAAGATTCTCCAGGCTGTTGAAAAGAGCTGTCGTCACCCGGTTGATGGTAAGCGGAACCGCCATGGAAGCAAACAGTTTGCCCATCGTTTTCCACTGACCGGAAAGGGTGTGGTAGGAGTGTCCGGGAAGCCGTTTTTCCAAAGACATGGCAATCAGACTGGTGATAAGACCGGAACATTCCCCGGCCACAAGACCGGCAACCGCGTGGAACGCCGTCAGCTCCATGCCTTTTCCAGCGTGTACTGATAGATCAGCCATACACTTCCCACGCGTGCAAGCTGTTCCACCAGCTGACAGAACGAGGGAATTCCTGCCCGCTTTTTTTTCCATAGTAATAACCGTTGATACAGGCGTGGATGGAGCAGGGAAGCATGGAAAAGCTAAGGAGTGAAAGGAGGGGAGCGCAGCGGAGCTCTCCGAGAAAATGCAGGGCGATCCAGTCTGATTGTGTGTAAAGAAAAATACCGACGATTACAGAGGCTGTGCAGGAGATGACCAGACCGAGCAGCAGATATCCGCGTGCAGTTATTTCTCCCTGCGATGTTCCTGCGTTTTTGCCGCAGGCATCGCCGACAAATTTGGAAATGGATGTCTGGATGGAGGAGGCAGTCAGGGCGAAACACATTGCAAAAACGGGTGCAATCAGCTGATAGATTCCGAGCGCTTCTGCACCAATTGTCTGTGCCAGGAATATCCTATAGAAGAAGCCGATGATACGGCTGGCAATACCGGAAGCCGTCATCAGAAGGGTGCCGGTAATCAGAGGATTTTTTAGGAATCGGGAAATGTTCAATGGGAACTCCAAATGGAAAACTTGATAACTATTGTATGAGGGGATGGTGCAGAATATGAGCTGTAAAATCTATATGGATCATGCGGCCACAACCGAAATGCTTCCGCAGGTGCGCAAGGCTATGGAGCCGTATCTCATGGAAGAATATGGAAACGCCTCCACATCTTACGAAATGGGGCGCCGCACACGGGAGGCATTAGAAGGGGCAAGAGAACAGATTGCCATGCTGATTAAGGCAAAGCCGGAGGAGATTTTTTTTACATCCGGGGGAGCGAATCGGATAACTGGGTAATCAAAAATGTGGCGGCGGAGAAAAAGGAAAAAGGGAAACATGTGATCACAAGCAAAATCGAACATCATGCGGTGCTGCGCTCATGTGAATATCTGGAGAAACTGGGATATGAACTGACTTATCTGGATGTCGATGCATACGGAGTGATTGATCTGGCACAGTTGCGGGAGGTATTGCGGGAAGATACCACGTTGGTTTCCGTTATGACGGGAAATAACGAGATTGGAACGATCGAACCGCTGGATGCGGTTGCATCCATGCTGCGGGGACGGGAACATTATTTCACACCGATGCGGTGCAGGCCATCGGGCAGATTCCGCTTTCCATGAACCAGCTTCCGGTGGATTATCTGAGTGCAAGTGCACATAAATTCCACGGTCCGAAAGGGGTTGGCTTTTTGTTTGTGAGAAAAGACCGGGATCTGCCGTCGTATATTCACGGAGGAAGTCAGGAAAACGGCAAACGGGCAGGAACCGAGAATGTGGCAGGAATTGTGGGGATGGCAAAGGCACTTGAAATTGCAGTGGAAGAGATGCAGGTCGTGCGTCCGCGGATTGTGCGGCTGCGTAATTATTTTGTGGAACGGGTATTACGGGAGATTCCGCAGGAAGGTTAAATGGGCATCCGCATAAGCGCCTGCCGGGAAATGTGAATTTCAGTTTTGAGGGGATTGATGCGACATCCCTTCTGGTGCTTCTCGAAGAAGACGGAATCTGTGCTTCCGCAGGATCTGCGTGCAATACCGGACAGACACGGATCTCCCATGTGATTGAAGCCATACACGTACCAAAAAAATTATGCACCGGGCAGTGTACGTTTTACCATGGGAAGGGAGACCGACCGCCGGCAGGTTGATGCAGTCATTGCATCTTTAAAGAAAAATATCGGGTTGTTGCGCGGTGAGTGAAATTACAGGATAAAATGTTCGATGGCCGCTGCCACCCCGTCCTTGGTATTCGTTGTGGTGACGTAATCTGCCCGGGCTTTGACGGCATCAGTGGCATTTCCCATTGCCACACCGATACCGGCAGCCTCAATGATGGCAAGATCATTTTCGGTGTCACCGATTGCCATGGTGGCATCCGGATTGACACCGAGAATTTCGGCAAGTTTTCGTAAGCCAACGCCCTTGTTTGCATCTGCACGCGTGAATTCCAGGTTGTTGTATCCGCCGCAGACGGTAGTAATTGACGGATTGGACACGAGAAATTTGCGGACGGTTTCGCGGTCAATGAGTGTTCCGTCGGCAGCAGGATAGAAATTCAGGGTCATTTTCTGTACCTTTAACTGATTTTCATGGATAAACTGCAGGATATTGTCCAGCCGTGTGCGCGTGGTGATAATATAGTTTTTGATCGAAGAAGGCACGGTCAGTTTTTGTGCCGTTTCTACGCACTGGACCGGGGTGTAGCCTTTTCCACCGATAAATGCATCCATATGGATATCACGTGTGAGAAGGAAGTTTAAAATCGGGGTGACCAGCTCTTCATCCATGGCATTTTCATACAGGCATTTTCCGGTGGAAATCTCGTAGATTCCGCTGCCGTTTGCGGTGATGGCATAGTTGATCCCGGTGCCTTTGATCTGGTCAAACGGGATTCCCTCAAACGGGCGGCCGGTGGAGATTACGACATGGATGCCTTTGTCTGTAATGCTGCGGATTGCCGTAAGATTGCGTTCACTGATGCGGCTGCTGTTGTCAAACAGCGTACCGTCGAGATCCAGTGCAACTAATTTTATGTCTTTCATGATAGATTCTCACTTTTTTTTTTTTTCTGTGATAAGGTATGATATTGTTACGCATGACGTAGAAATAATCTGCGGTATTATTATAAATAGAACGAAACGAAACTGCAAGTGAGGAATGCAAAATGACAAAGACAGAATTTGCCGGATTTATCAGGGAACATGGTCCGGTTATTTTAGATGGTGCAACGGGAACGAATCTGATGGAGGCAGGTATGCCGATTGGAGTGTGTCCGGAAAGCTGGGTGCTGGAAAATCCGCAGGTACTGCTCGATCTGCAGAGACGGTATGTAAAAGCCGGCAGCCATATCGTATATGCCTCCACGTTTACCGGAAACCGGATCAAACTGGAAGAATATGGTCTGCAGGAGAGGCTGGAAGAAATCAACACGCAGCTGGTAGCACTTTCCCGGCAGGCGGTGGGCGATCAGGCACTGGTTGCAGGTGACATGACGATGACCGGCCAGCAGCTGTTTCCTATGGGAGAGTTGTTGTTTGAAGAACTGGTGGACGTATACAAGGAACAGGCATCGGTGCTGGCAAAAGCAGGGGTGGATCTCTTTGTGGTAGAGACCATGATGAGTCTTCAGGAATGCAGGGCGGCAGTCATTGCGATCAGGGAAGTATGTGATCTTCCAATCATGGTGACACTTACCTACAACGAAGACGGACGGACATTATTTGGAACACCTCCGGAGACGGCTGTGGTCGTACTGCAGTCTATGGGCGTGGATGCGATCGGTGTAAACTGTTCTACCGGTCCGATGGAGATGGTACCTCTGGTGGAAAAGATGGCAGAATATGCTACGATTCCGCTCATCGCAAAGCCAAACGCCGGACTCCCGGAACTCGAGGGAAAGAAAACGGTGTACCGCATGACACCGGAAGAATTTGCGGGCAGGTGTGGCACTGGTAAAAGCGGGAGCAGCCATTGTAGGTGGATGCTGCGGTACAACGGAAAAGCATATCAAGGCACTTTCGGATGCAACGCGGGGGATGGAACTTCACAGGCCGCTTGCATCGCATCGCAGGATTCTTGCGTCTGAGCGCAAAAATGTAGAAGTTGGTCTGGATGGCAATTTCCTGGTGGTCGGGGAGCGGATCAATCCGACGGGAAAGAAAAATCTGCAGGCCAACTGCGCGAAGGAAAACTGGATCTTGTGCGTGAGATGGCAATGGCGCAGGAGGAAAACAGGGCAGCCATCCTTGACATCAATATGGGAATGAACGGAATTGACGAAAAAGAAATGATGAAACAGGTGATCTATGAAGTTGCGGCGACGGTAGATTGTCCGCTTTGCCTCGATACCAGCCATATTGATGTTATGGAAGAGGCACTGCGTGTCTATCCGGGAAGAGCACTGATCAACTCCGTTTCCCTTGAGACAGAAAAAATCGAGCATATGCTTCCTCTGGCAAAAAAAGTACGGGGCTATGTTTGTCCTGCTTCCGCTTTCCGATGAGGGACTGCCAAAGGATGCCAAAGAAAAGCATGAGATTATCGATACCGTATATGACCGTGCCATGGAGCTGGGAATGGCACACGAGGATATTGTCGTGGATGGGCTGGTTGCCACAATCGGAGCCAATCCAGAGGCTGCGAAAGAATGTTATGATACCATCTCTTATTGTCAGGATATCAGGAAGCTTCCAACGATCTGTGGTCTGTCGAATATTTCGTTTGGCCTGCCGGAGCGGAGTTTTGTCAATACGGCATTTCTTACCATGGCCATCTGCCGGGGGCTTACAATGGCTATTGCAAATCCATCGCAGGAATTATTGATGAATGCCGCATTTGCTTCGGACATGCTGCTGCATCGCCCGGACAGTGACATCCGCTACATCGAGCGTATGAATAAACTGGCAGAGGAAAAGGCAAAATATGAGACGGTTGTTGTGAAAAAAGAAGGTGCTGCGGGTGGCACGGCATCTGTGGAAGAAAAAGCAGATCCTGTTACGACAGCGGTTTTAAAAGGAAATAAAGGAACCATTATAGATGAAGTGAAAAAGGCAATTGCAGACGGCGCAAAGCCGGAGGAGATCATCAATGACCAGCTGATTGCAGCCATCAATAAAGTCGGGGAATTTTTTGAACAGAAAAAATATTTCCTGCCGCAGCTGATTGCCAGTGCAAATACCATGAAACTTGCCATTGATTATCTCGAGCCGATGCTGGAGAAGAAGAACGACGGACAGGAGATGCCGACGCTTGTCATTGCAACGGTAGAGGGGGATATCCATGATATCGGAAAAAATCTTGTTGTACTGATGCTGAAAAACTATGGCTACAACGTGATTGATATGGGAAAAGATGTGCCGTGTGAAGATATCGTGGATACCGCGATTCGTGAAAATGCTGCGATTATCGGGCTGTCCGCGCTGATGACTACCACGATGATGCGTATGCAGGATGTTGTGGAGCTTTGTAAGGAGAAAGGCTGCAAGAGCAAGGTGATCATTGGAGGAGCCTGCATCACACAGAGTTTTGCAGATGAGATCGGAGCCGATGGGTATTCAAAGGATGCCGCGGAGTGTGTGCGCCTGGTAGAGCGGCTGCTTGCATAGCATGTGTGGGACAATCCTGCATGGAAATTTGTTTGGAATAGTTACAAAAAATACAAAAATACAAAAATTCAAAAAAAGTGTTGACATATCTGTTCTCGTACGATATACTAACGAAGTCGGTTGCGAGAGCGGCCAACACGAAATGGGATCTTAGCTCAGCTGGGAGAGCATCTGCCTTACAAGCAGAGGGTCATAGGTTCGAGCCCTGTAGGTCCCATTCATCAGAAAAACTGATGGAACTAAATATGGCGAGGTGGCTCAACTGGCTAGAGCGTCCGGTTCATACCCGGGAGGTTGAGAGTTCGAGTCTCTCCCTCGCTACTATACAGGCTTGTGGTCATGGATCACAAGCTTTTTGTTATATTATAAAAACCTGAACAGGAGAATTGATATGGAAAATATAAAAAGCACTACCATTGAAGGAAAGAATGTTGGAAAGAAATGCAGAACACATTATCGCGGCACATTTAACGATGGAACACAGTTTGATTCCTCTTATGACAGAGGAGAGCCATTGGAATTTGTATGCGGTGCAGGGATGATGATCAAAGGATTTGATGCAGCAGTTGCCAGCATGGAGGTCGGACAGACGACAGAGGTTCACCTGATGCCGGAGGAAGCATACGGACAGCCAGATCCGGACGCCATTTTTACAGTGGAACTGGCACAGCTTCCGGGAGCTGAAGAACTCGAAGCCGGACAGCAGGTTTATCTGCAGAATGCAGCCGGACAGCCATTTCCGGTAAAAGTAGTATCCAAGGATGATACCACCATCACATTTGACGCAAACCACGAGATGGCAGGAAAAGAGCTGAATTTTACCATTGAATTGGTTTCTGTCGAGGAGTAAATCGGCAGATTTAGAAACAAAGAAGGGGGCACGGGTGGATGTTAAGACCGAAGATCGGACTGGACTGGGATGATGTAACAGCACCGTTTAACAGTATCGCAATTGCCATGGCAAATGAAAAATATCATATCGATCCGCCGCTTCGGCTTGAGGAGATTGATACCTGGGAAAACCGTGGACGTACAGGTATTATCAGGGAATTTTACGAGGACGAAGAACTCTATGCACGCCAGCAGGTTCCAGAGAAAAACAAAAAAGCTGTGTACCGCCTGATGGAAATTGCGGATGTCTATTTTATCACTGCGGTAGCACCGGCATTTATGGGAATCCGTGCAAAACAGATTCTTACAGCATTTCCGGAATTCCCGCCGGAGAATATTATTTTGGGCAATGCCAAGAATCTGGTGCAGTTTGATATCATCCTGGATGATGCCATTCATAATGTACTTGAGACACCGGCCACGTATCCGGTACTGATGCGTAAGCCGTGGAACTGGAAGATGACAGGACTCCTGTCCGTGAATCAGATGAGTGAATTTGTTTCTCTGGTCAGGCAGATCATCCATGCCTCGCAGACGCGCACGATGGAAATAAAAATCCATCGGTTCTGGCACTGGTAGGACCGTCCGGTTCCGGAAAAGACGCATTGACCAAAAAATTATGTCAGGAGGATCGCTTTGTCAATCCGAAAACCTACTGCACCAAGAAAAGCAGCAAGCATCATTATCTGACAAAAGAACAGTTTGCACAGCAGGATTTCTTTGAACGCACCATGTACGCCGGGGTGCATTACGGAACAAAAAAGGAAGATATCCAGGCGGTGCTTGACGATGGCAAGTATGCCGTCATGTCCCTGGATATGTGTGGCGCAATTGCCATGAAGCGGCATTTTCCGACCGCAATTATCTATGTGGCAAAAGATAAAGAAGACAGGATTGCGGATATTGTGCAGTCGGATTTCTCTGTCGAGGAGAAAACACTTCGCCTGTTGTCACTGGATGCGGAGAAAAGGAATCGGGAGATCTGCGATTTTGTTATTGATAACCGGGATGAACAGGGGAGTGAGCGCATTCTCCAACTTCTGAATTTTTGACAAAGTGACAATCAGATGGTAAATGAAAGATACCATCGTGGTCTCTACACAAATAAAATTGATCTGAAAGATACCATCGTGGTACCTATATACTGAAAATTTAACATTTAGATACCGAAAAGTCTCTATGGAGAAAAAATTGCTTTCCGAGATACCATTTTTTTGAAAAAAACGGTATCTGGAGAAGCAATTTTTTCTTTTGTAGGTGACAGTTCCTTATTTCACACTTTGAAAATAAGAAAATGTGTCACCTTAGACATTAATTTTTTGCCTATAGACCCCAACATTTTATCGCTGAATGTTTCCATAACATTCTGTTTGTCGTTTGGTGTTCTGATCCACAAAATTTGCGGAAGCAGTTCTTTTCTTATATTTTTTAATCCACAAAATTTGCAGAAACAATTCTTTCCCTTATATTTTTCCCAATCCACAGGAAGAAGGGGGACATTTCTTTCGGAAGAACAAATTTACAACTGCGCCGTAGTTCCATTGTGTAACGTTAATTGCGTAAACGTAAAACTTTTTCTAAACCAACCTGAAATCAATACCGGCGCTAACTTGCAAATTTTTCTGTAGAAAGAGAATGTCCCCCTTCTTCCGTCACATCGAAAAAACTTATATCTGAAACAATCCCCCAAAAAAAAAATCTGCAATCCCCATTTAATGTACTGTAGAAGTATCGACTATAAGCAAAACTTATAACCAGCTATAAAAATAAAAGACTAACACTTTTCCTACCTCTGTGGTATGATATAACCAGTTCAAACGAAAAACCCCACACTTTACCGGATCAGGTAAATGTGATTTCAAAAATAGCAGAAAAAGGAGAGTATTAAAATGAGCAAAAAACATTACGCAGACAGAAATTTAAAATTTGAAACATTACAGTTACACGTAGGACAGGAGCAGGCAGACCCAGTTACCGATGCAAGAGCCGTTCCGATTTATCTGACTTCTTCTTATGTATTCCACAACTGCCAGCATGCTGCTGACCGTTTCGGATTAAAGGATGCCGGAAATATTTACGGACGTCTGACCAATCCGACAGAGGATATCTTCGAGCAGAGAATTGCAGCACTTGAAGGCGGTGTTGCGGCACTTGCGGTAGGTTCGGGAGCAGCCGCATTAACTTATGCATTTCAGGCAGTTGCGCATGCAGGGGATCACATTGTAGCTGCAAAGAATATCTACGGTGGTACCTACAACCTTCTGGCACATACGCTTCCGGATTATGGCATTGAGGCAACATTTGTAGATCCGTTCAACTATGAAGAGATTGAAGCTGCAATTAAGGATAACACCAAAGCCATCGAGATAGAGACACTTGGAAATCCAAACTCTGAAGTGGTTGATATTGAAAAGATCGCAGGAATTGCACACAAGCATGGAATTCCGCTGATTGTTGACAATACATTCGCGACTCCGTATCTCGGTCCGCCCGATTGAGCACGGCGCAGATATTGTGGTACATTCTGCTACAAAGTTCATCGGTGGACACGGAACTACCATTGGTGGTGTGATCATCGACAGCGGAAAATTTGACTGGACACAGAGCAGCAAGTGGCCATGGCTGGTAGAGCCAAACGTATCTTACCATGGGGTAAGCTTTGCAAAAGACTGCGCACCGGCAGCATTTGCTACTTATATCCGTGCAATTTTACTGCGTGACACAGGTGCTACCATTTCTCCGGTACACGCATTTATCTTCCTGCAGGGATTAGAGACGCTTTCCCTTCGCGTAGAGCGCCATGTGGAGAATGCATTAAAGGTTGTTAAATACTTAGAGAACCAGCCGCAGGTGGAAAAAAGTAAATCATCCGTCCATTTCCAAAGACCCGGAGCAGCAGGCACTCTACAAGAAGTATTTCCCGAACGGCGGCGGTTCGATCTTTACGTTCGAGATCAAGGGTGGTGCAGAAAAAGCACAGGAATTCATTGACAACCTGGAACTGTTCTCACTGCTTGCAAACGTAGCAGATGTGAAGTCCCTTGCCATTCATCCGGCAAGCACCACACATTCCGAGTGCAATGAGGCAGAACTTTTAGATCAGGGAATCAAGCCAAACACGATCCGTCTTTCTATCGGTACAGAAAATATCGATGATATCATTGAGGATCTGGATGAGGCATTTAAGGCAATTCAGTAAAAACGTCATTTGTGATAAATCCTTCATTTTACAGGAGACCCCATGGAGAATCAGCATGGGGTCTCTTTTTTATGCAAAATGTTCTCATTTTAGAACACGTAAATGCATTGAATTTCGTGAATAACGAGTATACAATTAGTGGTAGCTAATAATAAAATTAAGTATAGATAAAGGAGATTTATTATGTTTGGTTTTGGACAACTGATTGAAGTATTAAAGAAAAGCCCAAAGAAAATTGTATTCACAGAAGGAAGCGATCCTCGTATTCTTGAGGCATCTTCCCGTCTGCTTGCAAGCAACTTTTTACATCCAATCCTTGTAGGCGATCCGGATGAAATTGAAAAGGCAGCAGAGGAGAGCGGATTTAATATCCGTGGGGCAGAGATCGTTGATCCAAAGAAATTTGACCGTATGGATGAGATGGTAGATCTGTTCTGTGAATTAAGAAAGAGCAAGGGAGTAACACCGGAGCAGGCAAGAGGCATTCTTTCCCAGGCAAACTACTTTGGCACCATGCTTGTAAAGATGGGCATTGCGGATGCACTGCTTGGCGGAGCAACCTACTCCACCGCAGATACCGTACGTCCTGCATTACAGCTGATTAAGACCAAGCCGGGCAACTCCATCGTATCTTCCTGCTTCATTCTGGTTCGTCCGTCTGCAACCGGTGAGAACGAGGTTCTTGCAATGTCTGACTGTGCGATCAACATCCATCCGACCGAGGATGAGCTGGTTGAGATCGCAGGTGAGTCTGCAGAGTGTGCGAAGATCTTCGGTGTAGATCCGAAGGTTGCATTCTTAAGCTACTCTACCTTAGGTTCCGGCAAGGGCGAGGATGTAGATAAGATGCGCAATGCAGCACATAAGGCACGCGAGAAATACCCAGATCTTCCAATCGAGGGAGAATTACAGTTTGATGCAGCGGTATCACCAAGAGTTGCAAGAACAAAGTGTCCGGATTCTTCAGTTGCCGGACATGCAAATACCTTTATTTTCCCAGATATCAATGCCGGAAATATCGGATACAAGATTGCACAGAGACTTGGTAATTTCGAAGCTTACGGTCGATTTTGTTAGGTCTGAATGCACCAATCAACGATCTGTCCCGTGGATGTAATGCATCAGAAGTATATTCCATGGCAATCATTACAGCAGCACTTGCATAGTTGAAAACTGATGTGATACTTCGTTCGGGGACTGTTTGATACAGCCCCGAATTTGTGTTATAATAAAACAGGCTTGAAGCCTGTGAAGGTCATCAGGCTTTGCCTGGTGGCATGTTATCATTAGAATTTATAAGGAAGCTGTTTGCAGGGGGAACTGGAATCAGCAACATCATAAAAAGACAGGAGAAGAAAAATGCGTGTAGGAATGGGTTATGATGTACACAAACTGGTGGAGGGACGGCCACTGATTCTCGGAGGTGTGGAGATTCCGCATACACTGGGACTGCTCGGACATTCGGATGCGGATGTGCTTGTGCATGCGATCATGGATGCACTGCTTGGAGCGGCAGCACTTGGCGATATCGGAAAACATTTCCCGGATACAGATCCACAGTATAAGGGAATTTCCAGCATGAAACTGCTCGAACATGTGCGTCTTTACTGGAAAAGAATGGTTATGTGGTAGAAAATATTGATGCGACAGTGATTGCACAGAAGCCAAAGCTGCGTCCGTATATTGCGCAGATGGAGGAGAATATTGCAAAGACCCTTGGCATTGCAAAAGAGCAGATCAATGTAAAGGCAACGACCGAGGAAGGACTTGGCTTTACCGGAACAGAAGAAGGAATTTCGTCACAGGCAATCTGTATGCTGAACGGATTTTATGAGAGCAGTATGGTTGTCGGGGAGGGAGTAAATGTGCAGGATGTCCCAGGTGCAGCAGATCATAGATAAGACGTGACTTTTGCCGGAAAATATTGTACACTTAAAATATATAAGAAGAAACAGATGGAAGGACAGACACAATGGACAATCAATTTCGCTTTTACAATACACTGACAAGAAAGATTGAGACAGTGATACCGCACGAAGATGGCAAAATCAAAATGTATACCTGTGGACCGACCGTTTATCATTTTGCGCATATCGGGAATCTGCGTACCTATATCATGGAGGATATTCTTGTGCGTGGACTTTCCTATGTGGGCTACGATGTAAAACGTGTCATGAATATCACGGACGTGGGACACCTTTCCTCCGATGCGGATACGGTGAGGATAAGATGTTAAAAGGTGCGAAGCGCGAGCACAAGACCGTTATGGAAGTGGCAAAATTTTATGCAGATGCATTTTTTGAGGACTGCCGGAAATTAAATATCAAAAAAGCGGATGTGGTAGAACCTGCAACCCATTGCATTCCAGAATTTATTCACATGATCGAGGTACTTCTTAAAAAGGGTTATGCATATCAGGCAGGAGGAAATGTTTATTTTGATACCAGCAGACTGGAGGATTATTTTGTATTTTCTTCCGCAGTCGAAAAGGAACAGTTGCAGGTCGGCGTGCGTGACGATGTGGAGGAAGATGAAAATAAACGGAATAAAAACGATTTTGTACTCTGGTTTACAAAGTCAAAATTTGAGGATCAGGCGCTTAAATGGGATAGCCCATGGGGCGTTGGATATCCGGGATGGCACATTGAGTGCTCATGCATCAGTATGAAACATCTGGGTGAGTATATGGATATTCACTGTGGCGGAGTAGATAATATTTTTCCACACCATACAAACGAGATTGCACAGTCCGAAAGCTATCTGGGACACAAATGGTGCCCGTACTGGTTTCATGTAAACCACCTGAATGACCAGACCGGAAAAATGAGTAAGTCCAAGGGCGATTTCCTGACGGTATCTCTATTGGAGGGCAAAGGGTACGATCCTCTGGCATACCGTATGTTCTGTCTGCAGTCTCATTATCGTAAGCCACTCGTATTTTCTTATGACAATCTGGACAACGTAGAGAGTGCATACGAAAAATTAGTAAAAAAGATTGCCACCTTCAAAGATGAGGGAGAGATGGAGCAGGAAGCATTTGAAGCATTCCGTAAAAAGTTTGCAGATGCAATCCGTGATGATCTGAATACTTCCATGGCACTGACCATCGTCTATGACGTGGTAAAGGCAGATATCAGTGAAAAGACAAAGCTGGCACTGCTGAATGATTTTGACCAGGTGCTGGCACTGAATCTGACAACTGCAGGTCAGGAGAGACTGGACGCGGGAACGAGCGTGGATGCAGAACTGGAACAGTTCATCAATGAAAAGATTGCGGAGCGTGCCGGGGCAAAGAAAGCGAAAGATTTTGCCCGTGCAGATGCAATCCGCGACGAGCTTCTTGCACGGGGCATCACCATCAAAGATACCCGCGAAGGTGTCGTATGGGAGCGCAATGCATGAGTGAAGGAATTGACGCATACATCAAGAAAAATTTGAGGTTCCGGATGTCGATATCCGGACCTATTCCCCCACTGACACTGGCTTATATCGGAGATGGTGTTTTTGATCTGGTGATCCGGTCGGTTGTTGTGGGCAAGGGAAATACCCGTCCCAACCAGCTGCATCACCGGACGAGTCAGATTGTAAAAGCACATACGCAGGCAGTTATCATACAATATCTTGAACCGATGCTTACGGAGGAAGAAGCGGACATCTATCGCAGAGGACGCAATGCCAAGTCGGCAACCATGGCAAAAAATGCAACGATGGCAGATTACCGTAAGGCAACGGGGCTGGAGGCACTGGTGGGATATCTGTATCTGACGGACCGGTTCGACCGGCTGGTTTCATTGATTAAGGAAGCAGCAGATGGTCTGCATCTGCGTTTATAAGGTAAAAAATTATGGAAGACGAAAAGAAAACATTTACCGGAATGAAAGAAAATCATATTGAAGGACGCAACGCTGTCCTTGAGGCATTTCGTTCTGGCAGGACAATCGATAAATTATATGTTCTGGACGGCTGCCAGGATGGACCGGTCAGATCCATTACCAGAGAGGCAAGAAAGCACGATACAATCGTCAATTACGTGACAAAAGAACGCCTTGATCAGATTTCCGAGACTGGAAAGCACCAGGGTGTGATTGCTGTCAGTGCAGCATATGATTATGCCAAGGTGGAAGATATTCTGGCACTTGCAGAAAAAAGGGAGAACCACCGTTTATCCTGATTTTAGACGGAATCGAAGATCCACATAATCTGGGGGCAATTATCCGTACCGCCAATCAGGCAGGGGCACATGGTGTAATCATTCCAAAACGCCGTGCCGTAGGACTGACACCGACCGTCGCACGTACATCGGCAGGAGCGGTTAATTATGTACCGGTAGCAAAAGTGACAAATATTTCCAATACCATGAAAGAACTCAAAGACCGCGGTATGTGGTTTGTGTGTGCGGATATGGATGGAACCTTAATGTACGATATGGATCTGACCGGTCCGATCGGTCTGGTGATCGGAAATGAGGGAGATGGAGTCAGTCCACTCGTAAAGAAAAAAACTGTGATATGGTGGCTTCCATTCCAATGAAGGGAGATATTGATTCCTTAAATGCATCGGTGGCTGCAGGAGTTCTCTCGTATGAGATTGTGCGTCAGAGGATGAAGAAGGGATAAGAAAAGAATGAAGTATGATGCTTGTACGGATGAGGAATTGATTGAAAGACTCCGGCAGGGAGAAACAGAGATCACGGACTATATTCTCGAAAAATATAAGCCACTTGTCCGCAAATATGCCAATGCCATGTATCTGATCGGAGGAGAAACCGATGATCTGATTCAGGAAGGTATGATTGGATTGTTTAAGGCCATCCGGGATTTTTGTCTGGACAAAGACAGCAGTTTTCTTCCATTTTGCAGGGTTGTGTATTCACCGTCAGCTGTATACTGCCATAGAGGAATCCAACAGAAAAAAGCATCAGCCTTTGAATTCCTATTTATCTTTTTTTTTTGAGCAGGGGGCAGAAGGCAGTATTGGGTTTACCAGCAGCCCGGAGCAGCTGGTGATCGAACAGGAAGTGTCCAGGGATTTGTGGAACCGGGTGAACAGCCGGTTAAGTCCGATGGAAAAACAGGTGTTGCAATTTTATCTGGACGGAAATAACTATATGCAGATCGCAGGGCTGATGAAGAAAAGTCCGAAATCTGTCGACAATGCATTACAGAGAATACGTCAAAAGATCAGGCAGATGAATCATCTGGAGGAAAGAGGGTGAGCGTATGAAGTTTTCAAAAATTGGAAAACATACCATTCGTTGTGTAATATCAGAACAGGAAATTCAGGATCTGGGATACACCATTGAGGAAATTATGAGCAATGGAGAGCGGACGCAGGAATTTATGAACCAGATTGTTGATATGGCAGAACAGAGTTTTGAGACAAAATTTGAACTGGGCATTAAGACAGTGCGTGCTGATTTTATGTCAGACCATACGCTGGCACTTACGTTTTCGGAGCATCCGGGATCGGATGAAATGATGGAGCATCTGAAAGATATTGTCAATGGACTGATGAATGCAATTCCACAGCAGAAGTGGGCACAGATTAATGAAGCACGGCAAAACGAGGGAAATCCGGATCAGGTTCCTGTTTATGCCACGATTGTGTTTGCGGATTTTGATAGCCTGCTCCGTTATGCAAAAAACATTATGCCACCGGATCTGCCTACGGGTCAGCTTTATAAATACGAGGATCGCTATATGCTGATCCTTACATTTTCCGGGATGGAAGAGGGCAGTTTAAGGAGACTCTCGAATCTGACGGATGAATATGCACAGGATATTCTTGTCGGAGCGGAGCGGAAAGCGTTCATACAGGAACACGGCATCTGTATTTTGAAAAATGATGCCCTGCAGCAACTCCGGCAATTGTAAAAGAACTGTATTTTGTCAGAAAATAAGAATAGACGATTGCAAAAACAAGAAATAGAAAAGGAGCATCCATATATGGTGCTCCTTTTTTAATATGATAAGATTTATCCTAATACTTTTCGGATGGACTCTAATACACGGTCTGCCTGAAATGGCTTAACAATGAAATCCTTTGCACCGGACTGGATTGCCTCAATAACCATGGACTGCTGTCCCATTGCAGAACACATAACGCATGTAGCGTTTGGATCAGCTGCTTTGATCTCCTTGAGTGCCTGAATACCGTCTTTGTTTGGCATCGTGATGTCAAGAGTAACCAGATCTGGTTTCAGCTCGTTATACTTTGCAACGGCCTCTACACCGTCTGCTGCTTCACCAGCGATCTCAAATCCGCCCTTTGTCAGAATGTCCTTGAGCATCATTCGCATGAATGCTGCATCATCAACGATTAATATCTTTGCCATTTATATATCCTCCTGTTTTAAAATCTGTTTTACTATGCTGATAGGGTATAACTGTATCAGCTCGCTATCGATCAGGTCTTCCACGGTCAGTCGAAAAGTGACCTTGACGATATCCGTTCCATTACATAATTCATCCGGAATCTCGAAAGTCTTGCGATCCTTTGAATTGATAAGCGGAAATCCAATATCTGTCGGCCTGGATAACAGTGACGCCATAGATGTGGCAATGGATCCACACATCTGGTTCATGGCTTCTGCAATTGCTGATAACGTGAGATCATCGAGCTGCAGATTGGAAAGATTACGACCGTCACCGCCCATCATAAGACTTGCAATGACCAGCGCATCCTGAACATCCAGTACCATAAGATTTGTCCCGTCTAAGCCGCTTGTGTATGGAACCTTGACCAGAATATGGTTGTCACTTTCCAGCGTGTTTTCTTTGTCCAGTACTTCTACAAGCGGAGTGGTAATGTTTGTTGAACGGTTGATGATCATACTGAGGGCGGTAGCCGCAGTACCTGTACAGATATTTGCAACTTCACCGATGATATCAGCCTGTTCTTTCGTGATATTCTCCATAGAATTTCCTCCATAGTACCTATTACTACATTTGATTATAGCAAATTTTAGCACATAAAGAAAGAAAATCTTTGCTTTTTTTTTTCACTTTTCATTGGTATCATAACACAGATGTGGTAAAATTGGAATAACAAAAACATGGAATAACCGTAGAAAGGAGAAAAATGGGAGATATCGAATATCAGGAAGCACTCAAACTTGGAAAAAAGAATATAAGGCATGCGTTTCGCAGGGGCGCTTTCCCTATCTGCCGGTTCTGGATGATATTTTATCCAGAGAAAATATCCAGACGGAACAGAATATGGGGCTGATGCAGATACCATTGGATTTTGTGGTTGGTACGGCGACGAAAGGGAGAACGTATTCTTTTGCAGCCAATTTTATGCCGATCCTCGATGCGGATACAGAGTTTGCATGCAAATGGATCGCGCTGTCCGATGCACAGGTAAACGAAGGCATCCGGGATCCGATTATTGCTTATGAATATATGAACCGTTATTATGTGGTGGAGGGAAACAAGCGTGTCAGTGTACTGAAGTATTTTAAGGCAGATTCCATTGTCGCCAACGTGACACGTAAGATTCCAAAGTATTCCGAGGATGAGGACGTAAAATTATATTATGAATATATGAAGTTTAATCAGATTTCGGGATTGAACAATATCGAATTTTCCAAAATCGGTATGGCGGATAAACTGCTTGCACTGATGGGGTCCACTGCCATATGGGATGCGGATACCCGAATGGAATTTAACAGTCTGGTCAATCATTTCACAAAGGCATATGAGTTCCGCGGAGGGCGCAAGCTTCCGATCCGGGTGGGGGATGCGCTGACTGCATTTATCAATGTATACGGTTACCATACGGTTCTTGGCATGTCGGATGATGAGCTGAGTTTAAATATTGTGAAATGCTGGAATGAGTTTGTCATGCTCACAGAGAAACAGAGTGTTGGTCTGGTCATGGATCCGCTGGCGGCAGAAGAGCGTAAGGGAAGAAGCATCTTCAGTTACTTTATGCCATCGTCAGCAAAGAAATTTACCGTGGCATTCCTGTATCCAAAATCACCGGATACATCCGACTGGATTTATGCGCATGACCTTGGGCGCAATTATCTGGAAGAGACGTTCCCAGATCAGATGAAGACCATCTGTGTCAATGATGTGACGGAGGAACGCACGGAGCAGGTGCTGAATGACGTGATCCGTCAGGGGGCAGATATCATATTTGAGGTGGCACCGCAGATGATGAAAGACAGTCTGAAAGTGGCTGTGGATCATCCGGATGTAAAGATTTTAAACTGCAGTCTGAATACTTCGCATAAGTATATCCGCACGTACTATGCCCGGATGTATGAAGCAAAATTCCTTTCGGGAATGATTGCGGGTGCACTGGCAGAAAATGACAGGATTGCATATATTGCAGATTACCCGATATACGGAATGATCGCAAATATTAATGCCTTTGCGCTGGGAGCAAGTTTTACCAATCCACGGGCAAGGATTTATCTTGCATGGTCCACTAGTGAAAATTATGACAGGGAACGGTTCTTAAAGGACAACAATATTCAGGTGGTATCGGATCAGGATATGATTACACCGCGCGATCCGGGCAGGCAGTTTGGGCTGTATGAGTGTTCGGAGGATGGAAGGAAACTGAATCTGGTGATGCCACTCTGGAACTGGGGTGTATTCTATGAAAAAATGATCCAGAGTATTCTTGCGGGATCTTACCAGTCGGAAGAAAATTCTGAGGGCAGGGCGCTCAACTACTGGTGGGGAATGTCTGCGGGTGTGATTGACCTGATCTGTTCGAAGAATGTACCGACCGGGTCAAGCGTCTGGTGGATCACTTAAAGAGTGATATTAAAAAGGGAGATATTGTGCCGTTTTACGCAGAAATCCGTGCACAGGACGGGACACTCAAAAACAAGAATGATAAAGCCATGAAACCGGAAGCCATCATGGAGATGGACTGGCTGACAGATAATGTCATTGGGGAGATACCGACAATGGGAGAATTACGTGCAGAGGCACGTCCGGTTGTCCAGATAAAAGGTGTAGAGGAAAAAATGAAATAATGAAGATACTAGTAATAGCAGATGAAGAATCTCAGAAAATCTGGGATTTCTTTCGAAAAGAAGACTATGCGGATATTGATCTGGTAATTTCCTGTGGTGACCTGAAAGCAGATTATCTGTCATTTATCGCAACGATGATTGCAGTTCCGGTATTGTATGTGCATGGAAACCATGATGATAAGTACGAAAGAAAGCCACCGGAGGGATGTATCTGTATTGAAGATACCGTGTATATGTTTCAGGGAGTGCGGATTCTCGGACTGGGAGGATCTTACCGTTATAAACCAGGGGTGAACCAGTATACGGAAGTGCAGATGGAACGCCGCATCCGGAGACTTTTCTGGAAAATACGCCGAAAAGGGGGCATTGATATTTTGGTGACACATGCCCCGGCAGGCGGTATGCATGATGGGGAAGATCTTTGCCATAAAGGGTTTGATGCATTTTATCGTGTGATTAACAAATACCATCCGAAATATTTTGTACATGGACATATGCATATGAATTATGGAAGGGATATTCCGCGGGAGGATTTCATCGGAGATACCAAAGTGATCAATGCATATGAGAGATATGTAATTGAAATTTAAAAATTGTCTGATAACCACGCGTTATACTGTCAGGCTTTGCACTGCGGTGCAAATGATTGCATGATTACAGCCCTGACCCATAGGGGCATGTTTTCCAGGCTGTAATCATTGCGGATCACATCAGGGGGAAAACGGCAACACGCTGGAAACTGTAATTTGATAAAATAATTAAAAAATTCTTGACAATTTAGAAAATACCATGTATGATGTAGGAGTTGACGCGGTCAACGAGATGCTGATGTGGCTCAGAGGTAGAGCACTTCCTTGGTAAGGAAGGGGTCACGGGTTCAATTCCCGTCATCAGCTCGCTTCATAAAACGGTGGAATCCTTTGGGGTTCTGCCGTTTTGCAATTTTTCAGATGTTTTAAAGGAGGTTTTGCAGATGGAATCAATGAAGGATTATGAAAAGGAGCTGGAACGTTCTTTCCGCACGATTAACGAAGGAGATATTGTCAGTGGAGCTGTGGTAGCAGTAACCGATGAAGAAGTGACACTTGACCTGAATTATTATGCACCGGGAATTATCAAAATTGAAAATCTGAGCAATGATCCGGATTTTCATGCCAAGGAAGAATTACAGCCGGGAGACATCATCGAGGCAACGGTTGTGCGTACAGATGACGGACACGGAAACATCGAATTGTCGAAAAAGGAAGCAAACGAAGTGCTTGCCTGGGATAAACTCCGGGAGATGATGGAGCAGCAGACGGTTGTGACTGTCCGGATCAAAGAGAGTGTGCCGAGTGGTGTGGTTGCATTCTTAGAAGGAATCCGGGCATTCATTCCGGCATCCCAGTTGTCCGCAGATTATGTGGAAGACACGGATGCATGGATCGGAAAAGATGTGCGTGTCGTTGTGATTACCGTAGATCCTGAGAAGAATAAACTGGTATTGTCCGGAAAAGTTGTGGCAAGACAGGAGCGCGAGGAAGAAAGAAATCACCGGATTGCCATGCTTGTGCCTGGATCTGTGGTAGAGGGAACCGTAGAATCCATTATGCCATACGGAGCATTCATCAATATCGGGAATGGCATCAGCGGTCTGGTTCATATTTCACAGATCAGCCAGAAGCGGATCTCTTCCGTTCATGAAGTTTTAAAAGAGGGACAGAAAGTAAAGGCGAAGATTTTAAATACCAACGATGGAAAAGTCAGCCTGAGCATGAAAGCGCTGGAAGATATTATGGAAAAGCCGCAGGAGGAAGAAGAGGCAGAGGCAATCGAGTACAGCTCAAATGAAACGGCCGGAACAAGTCTTGGAGATCTTCTTTCCAGATTCAAATTATAATCAGATTTTCTTTAGACAGTAAAAAACCCGTGAAGATGAACAGCAGACCGTTCATCTTCACGGGTTCTTTTTTAGAAATTAAGCGTTGGAATTCTGATAATAACCAAGCACTTTTTTGACATAATTCTGTGTTTCCTTAAACGGTGGAATCCCACCGTACTTGTCGACATTTCCACCACCGGCATTGTATGCGGCAAGCGCAAGGGAAACATCTCCGTTGTATTTCTTTAAGTTCTGCGCCATCAGTTTGGCACCACCCATAATATTTTGCTGTGCATCGTATGCATTTGTGACACCAAGTCCTTTTGCGGTGGACGGCATCAGCTGCATGACACCCATGGCACCGGCAGAGCTGGTTGCGGATGGATTGAAATTGATTCCTGCCTGGCAATGGCTTTGAGCAGGTTGATATCCACACCGTATGTTTCAGAAGCTTCTTTGAAATATTCTTCGAGGTTCTCCGGAGAAGAAACACTGCCGGAGGAGGTGGTACTATTTGTTGCAGAAGAACTGGAAATTGCCGGGGTATCCGTGACCGGAGACGTATCAACCGGTGCATCGGTCTGCGGGGTAAATCCAAGGATCTGCTGTACCGTATCCAGGGAAACGGCACCACTGTTGCTGGCGGCAAGCAGTGCGTCCACTGCCATGGCCTGTACGCTGCGCTCGGCGGAAGCCAGACATTCCTTAAATGTGGTGACGGCTTCATCCGTATTTTTCGGTGTCTGTATATTGGCAGAAGCTGCTTCCTGCAGCCTGGCTGTCTGTGTCTGATCAATATAAGGTAAAACTGTTACACCCATGATGTTCCTCATCTTTCGTTCGCTTAATCTAACATTCGATCATGCATATCATATCATAATCTGTGGAAAAATAAAAGGAAAAGGCGAAAATTGCTTGAATTTGTAATAGAGTTGTTGTAGCATAACATCAGACGAAAAAGTGTAGATAAAGGAGCCAGATTATGGAGAAAAAGCCGTTTGTAACAAAGAGTCAGGTGGAGGAGATCGTGAAAAAATATCCGACACCATTTCATTTATATGATGAAAAAGGCATTCGTGAGAATGCAAAAAAAGTAAAGGAAGCTTTTGCATGGAATCCGGGATTCCGCGAGTATTTTGCAGTGAAAGCAACCCCAAACCCATATATTTTAAAAATTTTACAGGAATATGATATGGGATGTGACTGTTCCTCTTACACAGAACTGATGCTTGCAAAGTCCTGTGGATTTGACGGAAAGCATATTATGTTTTCTTCAAATGATACGCCGGCAGAGGAATTTGCCTATGCGGATGAACTTGGGGCAATCATCAATCTGGATGATTTCACCCATATTGATTTCTTAGAAGAAACCATTGGTCATATTCCGGAGACCATCAGCTGCCGTTACAATCCGGGTGGAGTATTTGAACTGAGCAACGGACTCATGGACAACCCTGGAGATTCCAAATACGGCATGACAAAGGATCAGCTCATCGAAGCGTTTAAGATTTTAAAGGATAAGGGAGCAAAGCATTTCGGTGTCCATGCATTTCTTGCCAGCAATACCGTCACAAACGAATACTATCCGAAGCTTGCAGGAGAACTGTTTGAACTGATCGTGGAATTAAAGGAAAAGACCGGATGTGATATCAGATTCGTAAATCTTTCCGGTGGTGTTGGTATCCCTTATACACCGGACAAGGAGCCGAATGATATCGCTGTCATCGGAGAAGGTGTGCACAAAAAGTTCGATGAGATTTTAGTTCCGGCAGGACTTGGGGATGTATCCATTTATACCGAGATGGGACGTTTCATGCTCGGACCTTACGGATGCCTTGTGACGAAGGCCATCCATGAGAAACATATCTATAAAGAGTATATCGGTGTGGATGCCTGTGCAGTCAACCTGATGCGTCCGGCAATTTACGGGGCATATCATCACATTACGGTTCTTGGAAAAGAAAATGCACCATGCGATCACGTGTATGATGTGACAGGAAGTCTTTGCGAGAACTGCGATAAGTTCGCGGTTGACCGGAAACTGCCAGAGATCGACATGGGAGATTATCTTGTGATCCACGATACCGGAGCACATGGATTTTCCATGGGATATAATTACAATGGACGTCTTCGTTCGGCAGAATTACTGCTCAAAGAAGACGGAAGTGTGAAGATGATCCGTCGTGCAGAGACACCGGAAGATTACTTTGCAACATTTGACTGTTTTGATGATATCAGGATCACAAAATAAAAGAGTTAGGATGTACAGATAAAATAACAGAGGACGCAAATCCCGGGGAAAACGGGATGCGTCCTCTTTTGTTTAAGAAAACGATGTGCCGCAAAAGAAAGACCTCAGATTTCCGATTGGAAACCTGAGGTCTTTTTATATGCCGGCAGTGGGACTTGAACCCACACGATGTTGCCATCAACAGATTTTGAGTCTGCCTCGTCTGCCAATTCCGACATGCCGGCGCGAACAAATATTATATTAACATATGAAAGACGCATTTGCAAGCCTTTTTATGATTTCGAGAATAGGACTTTTGGTTCATTGACAGAAGTTATCATATATGATAACTTTAGAATACATGAGCACGATTTATAAAGGTGTAAGGGGGCGGATATGCAGGAACATAATCACGTCAGACAGGAAATTGCATCCCAGCTTCGGCAGGTGCGAAAGGAGCAGGGGATGACACAGGAACGGCTCGCAGAAAAGTCGGTACCAGAAAGTCAAATATTTCCCGTCTGGAGAGCGGGAGATATAATCCGAGTCTGGACTTTCTGGAAAAAGTTGCAGGAGGACTTGGCAGGGAGATTGAGGTAAAAGTCACGTGAGGAGGAAGATGCAAAAAGCATGACGATGAAACTTGGAAATTATAAGGATAACGACGTGGAACTGTGCCGTACCACCAATTCCAGAGTGAGTACACATACGGCGGAGGCACTGCTTGAACAGCACATTCCATTTACAAAGAACAGTAAAAAGATTCCTTTTTTAAGAGGGAAACCTACCAGGGGGCAGATACCCTCTGGGTGATCACCATCAATCCACGCAGATACGGGCAGGCACGCCGCGTGATCGATGGTATGGATCGTGCATACCGGGAGCGTCTGGTGTTATCCAATTACTAGAATGAAATTATGATAAAAATGTGAAATGCGTTTTAAAAGCAGAATGAGTGTGGTAAAATTCTATTCAGATAAAATCGTATGAAAGCGATGGAAATGGAAGGAATGGAAGGAGCCATACTCATTTTTATGTTAGGGAACATGGAGCAGACAGTCGCACGCAAGCAGACAAAAAGGGAGAAAAACAACGCACAGAAACGGACAGAAGGGTGGAAACAGAAGGGCATATGGCTGTTATGGTATGCCGTGGTTCCGGTGTTTGCTTTTTACCTGATGGAGTGTTATGAACACAATCCGTTTGCGGAAGTGCGTGTGGGAGCACAGCTTTTTAATATTTTTTGTTTGAGCTGATCGGATGGATGTTATATTTTCTGACCGGAAGAATGTGTTTTGCGTCCAGAGTGCTGTACGGACTTGCTGTGGCGTTTGGAATTACCAATCATTATGTGATGAAATTCCGTTCCACACCGTTTGTTCCGTGGGATCTGTTTTCGGCTGGAACAGCAGCCAGTGTGGCTGGAAACTATGATTTTACACCGGACCGGCGCATGGTGATTGTTACACTTGTTTTTATTGCATTATTTGTGCTGACCCGCCTTTTTAAAAAAGGCCCGCGTTTTTCCTGGAAAATAAGGCTGGGGAGTATCGTACTGGTGGGACTGGTATTGTGTACATTTGTCAATGCCCTGCAGCAGGAATCGTTTCAGACAAAACATTATCTGTATCCGTTTCTGTTCACACCGGCATATATGACAAAAGTAAATGGCATGGCGGTGACCTTTGCCATGGATCTTGCCTATGTGGCAGTGGAGCGTCCGGCAGGATACGATGCGGATGAAGCAAAAGAGACGCTGGCGAAATACGAAACGAAAACAACAGAAACCGACACACAGGATCTGCCCAACATCATTGTCATCATGGATGAGGCATTTTCGGATTTAAAAGTGCTGGGACCGTTAGAAACCAATGAGGATTACATGCCGTTTATGCACCGGATGCAGCAGGGGGAGAAAAACACGGTCACGGGATATGTCCAGACATCTGTGTGTGGGGGAAACACTGCGGATTCGGAATTTGAATTTCTGACAGGCAATACGATGGCATTCCTTCCGAACGGAAGTATTCCGTATCAGCAGTACATCAAGAGCAGGACACCGTCTTTAGCAGGTTATCTGAAATCCTTAGGATATGCGACCTATGCACAGCATCCGTATCAGGCCAGCGGATGGAACCGGGATAAAGTGTATCCTCTGCTTGGATTTGACAATCTGGATTTTATGGAAGATTACAGGGATGTCTCCTATGTGCGCAATTATATCAGCGATGCATCGGATATGGAGCACATTATAGAAACTTATGAGAAAAACAAAGCCTCTGGCAAACCGGCCTTTATTTTCAATGTGACGATGCAGAATCATGGCGGATATACCGATACCTATATGAATCTGACGAATGATATCCAGTCACAGTATGCCAGCGAACCGCTCAATCAGTACCTGACACTGATCCACAAGACCGATCAGGCACTCGAAAATCTGATTGATTATTTTTCCAAAGTGGATGACAGGACGATCATCGTATTTTTCGGGGATCATCAGCCGAATGATACAGTGGCTTCTGTCGTGGAAAACGGGGCACAGGTAGAGACACAAAAACGTTATCTCGTACCTTATCTGGTGTGGAGTAATTATGGGATCGAGGGAGCGAAAGATAAAAATACGAGTTTGAATTATCTTGCGGCGCAGGTACTTACCGCAGCAGGAGTGCCAACGAATGCATACCAGAATTACCTCTTAAGTCTGAGCAAAACTTACCCGGTGATCTCTGCAGCGGGGCAGACAAAAGGGATCGGAGCCGATGAAAAACAGCTTCAGACTTACAAGAAGCTTCAGTATTATCAGTTGTTTGAAAAAAACAAGGAAAAGGATGAGTAAGAACATGAAAAAATGATTTCGCGGATGGTGTCGCACCGGTCATTTCCTTATGTGATGGCATTTCTTATGCCATTTATAATCTGTGTGGTCATCTGTATCGGAAACGGGGTATATCCTTTCGGGGATAACTGTATTCTGCATATCGATATGTATCATCAGTACTGTCCGTTTTTTACAGAGTTTCTTCATAAATTAAGAACCGGCGGAAGTCTGCAGTATTCCTGGAACCTGGGACTGGGATCGGATTTTGTTTCCCTGTATGCCTATTATCTGGCGAGTCCGCTTAATTTTCTGATCGTGCTCTGCCCGAAACATTATGTGATCGAGTTTATGACGATACTGGTGCTGGCAAAGATTGCCCTGTGCGGACTGACTTTTTTCTTATTCTTAAAATATCATTTTCATCTGATCGGAAAAGATGGAAAACTCCATAAAAATCAAGTGATTCCGGCACTTGTATTTTCTACGGCATATGCATTATCCGGATTTGTGGCAGCCTACAGCTGGGATATCATGTGGATGGACTGCATCCTTCTTTTTCCTCTGATCATGGTGGGACTGGAAAAACTGGTACGGGAGCAGAAACCGGGACTGTATTTTGTGACACTTGCATTGTCGGTGTTTGCAAATTATTACATTTCCATCATGATCTGTATCTTTCTGGTGTTTTATTTTATTCTTCTTTTTTACGCAGAAAGGAGGAAAACTGAAAGCATTTTTACGGTTTGCATGGTATTCCCTGCTGGCAGGGTCTGTCTCGATGGTACTGCTATTGCCGGAGATCGCCGTGCTTTCTGCTCCCGGGTCTGCTGAAGACAGCTTTCCGAAAACGCTGGAGTGGTATTTTTCTGTTATTGCGGAGCTGGGGCGTGCGGCAGCCGTCACTACAAGTTATACGGGAAATGATCACTGGCCGAATCTGTATGCCGGGGCATTTACCCTGGTACTGGTATGGCTGTATGTGCTGAACCGCAGAATCTCCTGGAAGGAAAAAGTTCCGCGTATGCTGATGCTTGTCTTTTTTCCTTGTGAGCTTTGCGGATAATCAGCTGGATTATATCTGGCATGGCATGCATTTTCCGCAGGCGTTGCCGGGCAGACAGTCATTCCTTTACATTTTTGTGCTTCTGGTCATGGGATTTGCAACGATCCGCAAATGGAAAGGAACCAGATGCTGGCATATCATCATAGCAGTGCTTGCCGCACTGACACTGATGGTTCTCTCCGGATATTACGGGGATGAACTGGTGACGGAGTACATGGCTGTAGTTATTACCATGCTCTTTATCCTAGTTTATGGAATCCTGCTTCTTTTGCTTAAAATTGCCCCGAAGAAAATGCGGATAGCCCTGCGGGAAGCTGCCTTTTGTGTTGCCATTGCAGAACTGGCTGTCAATATGGCGGTAACCGGGCTTGGCGTTACCAGCCGCGTGGCATATACGGATAAACAGGGGTACTACGAAGATCTGCTGCAACAGGCAAAAGAGGATAACGGAAATGACGGATTTTACCGGGTGGAGGACAGCGGGCGGAAAACCAAAAACGATGACAGCCTGTACGGATACCGTTCGGCAACCATATTTTCTTCCCTGATGAATCTGGATGTCAGCCATCTCTTCCAGAGCCTGTATATGGAGGGCGGAAAAAATTTCTACTGTTACAATGGTGCTTCCCCGCTTCCGTCAGCCATGTTTTCGGTGAAGTATATGCTTTCCTCTAATCCGGTGGATGAAAGTCCACTGCGGACACTTGTGGGAAGCAGCAATGGAAATTATCTTTATCGGAATAACTACTGCCTGCCACTTGGCTATATGATGAGCGAGAAGGCAATAAAAGGCTGGGAATCTTCCATGCTTGATAGGATCGGTTCCCTGAATTCCCTGGCACAGCAGCTGGGAGCAAAAGGAGACATGCTTTATCCGGCAACCTGTACACAGTCGCAGGCAGCCGGGGATACGACAATTGATATATCTGAGGATGGATATTATTATGCGGATTATGTGACCTGCAATGCAGATTCCTTGACGGTATCAAGAGATGACGGATGGACGCAGCAGTATGGAAAGACCACACACCGGTATCTGCTGGATCTGGGAGAGTGCAAAGCCGGAACAAAGGTCCATATTACCAATTTCAATGCAGAAACGATCGAATACCATGTGTATCGCCTGAATTTCAAGGCCATGTGCACTGCGTATGAGACGCTCAGCGAACAGACCATGTCACTCGAAAAATGACAGATCGCAGGATCGTTGGAAGTATCGATGTCAGACAGGCGGGAAGACTGATTCTGTCGGTACCGGCAGATGAGGGATGGACGTTGTATGTAGATGGGAAAAAGACGAAAATAAAGCCTTTCGCAGATGCACTCATTGGTGTACACTTAAAAGAAGGAACGCACAAAATCGAGCTGCGTTATACCACACCGGGCGTACAGATCGGAGCTGCCATCAGTATAGCTGCGCTTCTGTTATTCCTGTTTAGTATGTGGATAAGATATAAGACAAGGGGGAAACATGGGGAAAAAATGCATCAGTATCGTCGTACCGATGTACAATGAGCAGGAATCTCTGCAGATTTTGTACCGGGAATTAAACCGCGTGACACGGGAAATGGGCGATTATGATTTTGAATATTTATTTGTCAATGACGGATCGAAGGATGCAACACTGCAAAAGATCCGGGAACTTGCAGCAGAAGATGAGCGTGTGCACTATCTTTCTTTTTCCCGCAATTTTGGAAAAGAAGCGGCGCTGCTGGCAGGATTGTCCTATGCAAAGGGGGGATTATGTGACGACGATGGATGCGGATCTGCAGGATCCGCCATCGCTCTTGCCACAGATGGCTGCGATGTTAGAAGCCGGAGACTGTGACAATGTGGCAACCCGCCGGGTGAACCGGCAGGGAGAGCCAAAGATCCGTTCGTTTTTTGCACGCATGTTTTATAAAGTTATGCGGAAACTTTCCCACATTGAGATTGCAGACGGGGCAAGGGATTACCGTCTGATGAACCGTGCAATGGTAGATTCCATTCTTTCCGTCAGCGAATACAACCGGTTTTCCAAGGGAATCTTTGCCTGGGTTGGATATGATACCAAATGGCTGGAATTTCAAAATGTAAAACGTTCTGCGGGAGAAACCAAGTGGAATTTCTGGAAACTTGTGCGCTATTCGTTTGACGGAATTATCAATTTTTCCGATGTTCCGCTAAAGATTTCCTCGTATCTGGGGCTGGTGCTCACCGTGGGTTCTTTTATTGCAACCATCGCGGAAACCGTACGCCCCTTGGTACTCCGGGATCCGGTTGCCGGCTGGCCGTCGCTGGTATGTATCGTGACATGCATTGGCGGAATCCAGCTGTTTTGTATGGGAATTATGGGACAGTATATTGCAAAAACCTATATGGAAGTCAAAAGACGTCCGCATTACATCATAAAGGAGAGTAACTGTACCCGGAACAAAAAAGAACAACGCACAGAATTGACGCAGATATGCTTTTTCTATATAATGATACAGAAAGACTGCACTGCATTTGGGATGCCGCGCAGTCAGATCATAACAGGTGAGGAAGAATATGCGAAAGATAAAGCGCTTTTTGAGTGCCCTGCTTTGTGGGGCAATTCTTATAACAGGAACGCTTGCCGGAGTCAGTGTGCGTACAGATGCAGCAGCCAGCAGTTATGCCGTGCAGCTGCGTGCGGCAGGATTTCCGGATAGTTACATCAGTGCACTTTCCGCACTTCACACAGCATATCCGCAGTGGCAGTTTCAGGCGGTTAAGACCGGGCTTGACTGGAATACCGTGGTCAGCAAAGAGAGTGTAAACGGAGTCAATCTTGTTCCGAAGACCGGAAATGACGCAACCAAATCCACCGCAGACGGTGCATATGACTGACCACCAATGTGTGGACGGTCTATGACGGATCTTCGTGGGTCGGTGCTGATGCAGACTATATCGCTTATTATTTAGATCCACGGAATTTTCTCAATGAAACCGATATTTTTCAATTTGAAAGTTTAAGTTTCAGCAAGGTGCAGACCAGGCAGGGAGTTTCTTCTATCCTGAAAGGAACCTTTATGGAGAATATGGTTGAGGACAGCGACGGATCTGAGCTGGATTATGCGCAGGCATTTATGGATATCGGTGAGGAAACCGGGGTCAGCCCGTATCATCTTGCATCCAGAGTGCGTCAGGAGCAGGGGTTAAAAGGAACTAGTTCCCTGATTTCCGGAACTTATAGCGGTTATAAGGGGTACTATAACTATTTTAATGTGGGGGCAGCGGGCATTACCTCCACACTGGTCATCAAAAACGGACTGGCATATGCAAAAAAGCGGGATGGAATACCCGGTATGCAGCACTCGAAGGAGGAGCAAAAATTCTGGCGAAAAACTACATTGGCGTGGGTCAGGATACCTTGTATTTCCAGAAGTTTAATGTAGTAAACAAGAAGAATCTGTACAGCCACCAGTATATGGCAAACCTTGCGGCTGCTTACAATGAGGGCAGAAAACTTGGACAGGGGTATGCGGACAAGCAGCAGGCATTTGTATTCCGTATTCCGGTCTATTCCGGCATGCCGGCATCTGCAGTGACATTTACAGCCAGTGGAAACCGAATAACTATCTGAAATCGTTCAGCGTAACCGGACAGACACTGACACCGGTATTTCGCGGAGATACTACTTCGTATTCCCTCGTCGTGGACAGCAAAGTTTCCTCCGTTACCATAAGTGCATCACCGGTAGCTGCGAAATCTTCTGTGACGGGAACCGGCACCAAAAAACTTCAGACGGGAACCAATACGTGTAAAGTTACCTGCAAATCGGAGAGCGGAGCATCCAAAACCTATACGCTTACCATTGTAAAGAAAGCTGGTGCAGTGGCAAAGACCGAGAAGACTTCCGTGACTTCGAAAACATATCAGTTGAAAAACAAAATGGTTACGGGGATTGCGCCGGGAACAAAGGCGGCAGCATTTTTAAAAAACTTAAAGTGACCGCGGGAACGGTCAAACTGTTCAGTGCATCCAAAAAGAGTGTTACCGGAATCGTTTCAACCGGCAATGTTCTGCAGGTGTATGACAGCAAAAACAAGAAAATTTCTTCCTATACGCTTGTGATTTATGGAGATGTAAACGGAGATGGAAAGATCGACAAAACAGATCTGAACCGTTTGAACAGGCATCTGAATGGTACCCAAAAGCTTACCGGATGTTATCTTAAGGCCGCAGATACAAACCGCAAAAAAGACGGGGTCAATGTGCTTGATCTGGTATATCTGAACAAACATCTTCAGGGGAAGATCACCATTGGGCAGTAAAAGAAAGGCAGAACATATGAGACAAAAAAGCAAAGCAAAAGGAAAACGGATACTGGGAGTGGTACTGGCACTGGTATTTCTGATCAGTTGTATCATGACACCGGATGTGCATGCACAGGCGGAGAGCATGATCATTGCTTTAAGCGCCAGATCCGTGAAAATAGGAGATACTCTGGCAGTGACAGTGACACTTCCGGCAGGGGTGACGGGAACGGTAAATCTGACATATTCCAAAGATCTTTTTACTTATCAGTCAGCAACAGCGGAAACCAGTGTAAATGCAGGCACGGTTTCTATGACTCTGGGGAGTTACGGTTCCGGAAACAAACGTGCAAGCGGAACTGTTAAATTTAAAGCAGATGCGGCGGGAACTGCAAGTTTTGCCGCATCCGCACCATCTGCGGGCAATCAGGAAGGGGACCGCGTGGATGTGGGAGGTGCAAGTGTATCTGTAGCTGTTGAAAATTCGGCAGTGGCAGCAGATGACAAATCAAAAGACAATACGCTGGCATCCCTGACGATTTCCGAAGGAACCCTTTCTCCGGAATTTCAGTCGAAAGTTACCGAATATCAGGCAAAAGTGGGAGATCAGGTGACATCTCTGGCAGTCAGCGCACAGCCAAATGATGCTAAGGCATCTGTGATCTCGGTCAGTGGGGCAGACAAACTGAAAACTGGTGTAAATAAAGTGCAGATCGTCGTGCAGGCGGAAAATGGTGTGAAAAAGACCTATACCATTCAGGTGACCAGAGGAGCTGCGCAGCAGGAATCACAGGATACACAGCAAAAAGGAGAGACACAGGCTCCGGCAGACGGGCAGCAGTATTTTACGATTGATGGAACAAATCTTTATCTGACAGACAGTATTCCGGATCGCTATGTTTTGAATGGCTTTGTCAAAGATACAGTGACTTTGTGGGAAAATCAGTATCCGTGCATGCGCAAAGACGGAATAGACACACCGCTGAGACTTTTGTATCTGGTGGATGAAAACGGACAAAACGGTGCTTTGTATATGCTGGATCTGGATGATCCGGAAGAAATTTATCCGTTTGTATGTATGAACTATAACCAGTATAAGCATACCATAGGGGAAGAGACAACATCTGCAGAAGCTTCTACCCAGGAAGGGGAAACGGGCCTGTTCCAGAGTACGGAAAGCCAGATGCGGCTAATTCTCTGTGCGTTCGTTGTGGTTGTACTGATTCTTCTGATTATCATAGTGGTTCTGATCGTCAAAAAAGAAAAAAAGATGATGACGATCCTTATGATGATTTTTATGACGATGATGATGACGACGATGAGGATTACGATGATCCGGACGATGAAAAACTGTATGAAACGGATGATCCGGATGGCACCGGGATATCAAGCGTTACGGAAAGGAAACATTCCGCAAAAAAGGCGGATTTATGCATAAACTGTTAGAGGGTATGGAGGATGATCTGGACGATAATCTGGAGGATGACCTGGATGATCCGGAAGAAGATACCGATGACAGGGAAAAAAGCGGGAGAAGCGAAAGGACCATTACCGGGATGCAGATGATGAAGATATCATGCTGCAGAAAGAACTGGCAGAAGAAGTTCGAAGCTCCATGCTCGGAAGAAAGAAGAAAACAACCAAAAAAGATACCGATGACGATATCGAATTTATTGATTTGTAGAATTGTAACAGGAGGTATAAATTTTGATTCCATATACAGATAAGGCGAAAAAAGCTCTGAATTATGCGAACCGCCTTTCCCGTTCGTCCGGCTGCAACTATGTCGGAACCGAACATATTCTGGCGGGGCTGCTCAAGGAAGGAACCGGTGTAGCAGCAGAAGTACTGACAGCCAATAATGTGGAACTGGAAGCGCTGCTTAAGCTGATTGATGAACTGGTTGCGGCAGGTGAGGAGGTGACGGTGGCAGACCGTGACGGATATTCTCCGCGTACCCAGATGGTGCTGGATCGTGCCAGGGAGATGGCAGACCGTTTTGACAGTGAACGGATCGGAACCGAACACCTGCTGCTTGCCATCATAAAAGAGGGGGATTGTGCAGCTTCCCGGCTTTTAAATACAATGGGAGCCAACCCACAGAAACTTTTTGTGGATATTCTTGCTGCGATGGGAGAGGACCCGGCACAGTACCGGGAAGAAATCCAGCGTGGAAGAAATGAGGAGGCAACACTTACCCCTACGCTCGATCAGTATTCCCGCGATCTGACAGCTATGGCGCGGGCCGGACGGTTAGACCCGGTAATTGGCAGGGAAAAGGAAACCGAACGGGTGATCCAGATCCTGTGCCGCAGAGGCAAAAATAATCCGTGTCTGATCGGAGAGCCGGGTGTCGGTAAGACAGCGATCGTTGAAGGAATTGCACAGAGTCTGGTAAACGGAAACGTACCGGATATTGTGGCAGATAAACGTCTGGTATCTCTGGATATGTCCGGACTCGTTGCAAAATCCAAATACCGCGGGGAATTTGAAGACCGTATTAAAAAAGTGATAAATGAAGTGGAAACGGCTGGGAACGTGCTGCTATTTATTGCTGAACTGCACACGATTATTGGCGCAGGTGGAGCAGAAGGTGCACTGGATGCGTCTAATATTTTAAAACCGGCACTTGCACGCGGAGATGTGCAGGTGATCGGTGCAACCACGATCGAAGAGTATCGCAAGTATATTGAAAAAGACGCAGCACTCGAGCGGCGGTTCCAGCCGGTACAGGTGGAGGAACCGACAGAGGAAGAATCCATTGAGATTTTAAAAGGGCTGCGAAAGCTGTATGAAAAGCATCATCATGTGCAGATTACGGATGAGGGAGTGGAAGCATCCGTGCGTTTATCTGCCCGTTATGTCAATGACCGTTTTCTGCCGGATAAGGCGATTGATCTGATGGATGAGGCAGCTGCTAAGGCGCGGCTGGGAATGATGCACGGTTCTGACGATATGATGCAGTTAAACCGCGAGATCCATCAGACGGAACTGGATATGGAACATGCGCTGCAGGAGGGAGATATCGAGAAAGCCCGCACATTGAAAGAGACACGGGAGAACCTGCAGGCATCCAGGGAAAAACTCGAAAAAAGAACCGCCGCGTATCCAAAAACAAAGTTCCGGTGGTGGGCGAAAATGAGATTGCCGATGTGGTGGCTGGATGGACAAAGATTCCGGTCAGCCGTCTGACAGAAAGCGAGGCATCCCGTCTGCAGAAACTGGAAGAAACACTGCACAAGCGCGTGATTGGACAGGAAGAAGCGGTATCTGCAGTTTCCAAGGCTGTCCGCCGTGGTCGCGTGGGACTCAAAGACCCGAAGCGTCCGATCGGTTCGTTCCTGTTTTTGGGACCAACCGGTGTCGGAAAGACGGAAGTTTCCAAAGCACTGGCAGAGGCTGTGTTTGGCAACGAGGAATCCATGATCCGGGTAGATATGTCGGAGTATATGGAAAAGCACAGTGTATCCAAAATGATTGGTTCCCCGCCAGGATATGTAAGCCATGAGGATGGAGGACAGCTTTCGGAAAAGTCCGCAGAAATCCGTTTTCTGTGATTTTGTTTGATGAAATTGAAAAAGCCCATCCGGATGTGTTTAACATCTTACTTCAAGTGCTGGATGACGGGCATATTACAGATTCCCAGGGACGCAAAGTAGATTTCAAGAATACTATTATCATCATGACCAGTAATGCGGGCGCACAGTCGATCATCGAGCCGAAGAAGCTTGGCTTTGGTGCAAAAGAAGATGAAAAGCAGGATCACGAGCGGATGAAAGCCAGCGTGATGGAAGAAGTCAAACGTATTTTTTAAACCGGACTTTTTAAACCGTATTGATGAGACAATTGTATTCCGTGCGTTGAACAAAGACGATATGAAAAAAATCATCGGTATTATGGTGCGTGATTTACAGAAACGCTGTAAGGAACAGTTGCAGATCGATCTGGTGGTACGGGAAGCTGCAAAGGAATCTATTGTTGAAAAAGCTTATGACCGCAAATACGGTGCCAGACCTCTGCGCAGAAAACTGCAGGATGAGGTGGAAGACCGTTTGGCAGACGCACTGATCCGTGGAGAAATCCATACCGGGGAAAAACCGTGTGATCGTGACGACGAAGAACAAGGAAATCATTGTATCAAAAGATAAAAAGTGATATAATTTAAGAACCAAATAATCAACCACACAGGAGGAAAAATCATGGCTGCAATCAGTGAATTAATTCGTACGGAAGGAAACGGAACCCTTAGTTTCGGCGATTACACTCTGGGAGCGAAAGCAAAGCTTGATAACTACGAATTTCATGGAGATAAATACAAAGTAAAAACGTTCAAGGAGATTACAAAGCTGGAGCGTAACGGACTGTTTGTATATGAATCTGTACCGGGTACAGCTGTCACCAATTTTACAGAGGATGAGAATACTGTCAGCTTTACGGTAGAGGGACCGGAAGATGCACAGATCACATTGGAGCTGGCAGAAGAGACAGAGTACGAGATTGATATCGATGGCAAGTCTGCAGGAACAATGAAGACCAATCTTGGAGGCAAATTAAGCCTGAGCGTAGAATTAGAAGGAGCAGATGCGGTAGCAATCCGCGTAGAAAAGAGATAATATATGGCAAAAGCAAAAACCAGTGCGTTTTTTTTTGCCAGAATTGCGGATATGAATCATCCAAATG
>VOFH01000671.1_pt1:207500-290001 | contig 290001 bp, 372 predicted proteins | sample 5384091 | NCBI WGS metagenome assembly VOFH01 (sample SAMN12384727, study PRJNA508395) | human gut metagenome | isolation source: healthy gut G | host: Homo sapiens
GACCGGTACAAGCGGGGTAGGTGTGTGACAGGCAAATCCGTCACATAAGCCGAAGACGTGATGTGGAGCGAAATTAAGTAGTGAAGTATGTGAGCCATGTGCCGAGAAAAGCCGCTATTGTTTATATGTGCCCGTACCGTAAACCGACACAGGTGGATGAGGAGAGAATCCTAAGGCCGACGGAAGAAGCATTGTTCGGATTTGTATGAAGTTTTGAAGGTATATTAAAATAAGACGTAATTCCTATTGCGTCCTTTTTCTATATTTGATATCGCGAACTGGAAGAAGAAGCAGGAATCACCATTTTTATCCGGTCAAACCGCGGAATCGTGCTTACACCGGGGGAGAGGAATTTATCGGATATGCCAAGCAGGTCGTGGAGCAGTATCATTTGCTGGAATCCCGTTATATTTCGTCTGAATCCAAAAAAGAAATTTTCTGTGTCCATGCAGCATTATACCTTTGCAGTCAAGGCATTTGTGGAAGTAGTCAAGGCTGTCGGAATGGACGAATATGAATTTGCCGTGCATGAGACACAGACGAATCAGGTAATCGAAAATGTGCGCAACATGAAAAGTGAGCTGGGGATTCTTTTCCTGAGCAAATTTAATGAAGCAGTACTCCAGAAACTTTTCAGGGAAAATGATGTGATTTTTGAAGAACTGTTTACCTGTGACACCTATGTATATCTGTGGAAAGGACATCCGCTGGCACAAAGGGATGTAATTTCCATGAAAGAACTGCAGGAATATCCATGTCTGGTGTTCGAACGGGAAAAATAATTCCTTTTATTTTGCCGAAGAGATGAAAAGTACCTATGAATATAAGAAGATGATCCATGCGGATGACCGGGCGACCATGCTGAATCTGATGGTTGGTCTGAATGGTTATACACTCTGTTCCGGGATTATCTGTGAAGAATTAAACGGAAATGATTACGCGGCAGTGCCGCTGGCAGAGAGCGAAAAGATGCGGATCGGCTATATCCGGCACAAGGGGATAAAGGTCAGTCCGATCGGAGAATTATATGTGGATATTCTGAAAAAAGTGGGAAACCACTTTGATAAAAATAGTTTTCATCAAAAAATGCTTGTTTTGGTCATTGGAAAGGCAATTTTTGGAGAAATTGCATAAGATAGCAGGTATAAATATAAATACACGAAAAAAAACGGTAAGAATCTGATGGAAACGGTTGCGCGATTACCGTCATTATGCAGGAAAAACCGGAGAAATGCGAAGTTTGCACAACTTTGACAGATGAGAAAAAAGTGGCATAATCTTTTCTAAACTTGGGGATGATAATAAAAGTATGTTGTTTAAAGGTAGAAAGAGGTGTTGGATTATGTATGAAACTGTTAAAGTAATTCGGTTATCAGATATGGATGAAGTTAAGGATTTTGTACGTGCAGCGGGTGGTTGTGATTTTGATATTGATGTAAAATGTGACAGAACATTCATTGATGCAAAGTCATTGCTTGGTATGATTGGACTTGGTGTAAAAAAAGAATCTTCAGGTTTGCTACGGTGGAAAGAATGAAAATTTCGAAAACGTAGTTGCTAAATTTGCAGTGGCATAATACAATTATAATATCGTGACTATGGAACTTTAAGTCCTGCTCCGTATTCCGGAGCGGGGCTTTTATTGTAAAATAATGGAACAAATAAAAACCCGCTTCATACAACAGGAAAATACCCGCGGGAGAAAGGAAGTGTACATGCAGGAATTACATATATCTGTGAGAAATCTGGTAGAGTTTATTTTCCGGGCAGGAGATATCGATAATCGTGCCGGAAAGCTGGCGAGTGCAGAGGCCATGATGGAAGGCAGCCGTATCCACCGGAAAATTCAAAAAGCATGGACACCTCCTACCAGGCGGAAGTACCGCTGAAAATTGAATGGAAAGCCAACGATTACGTACTGGTCGTGGAAGGACGTGCAGACGGAATCGTCTATGGAAAATTTCAGCCGGATCTGCCGGCTGCGACGGAGTCTGTGCTGCAACCGGAGATGGAGTTTGCGGCGGAAATCCCTCCGGAAGAAGAAATCAGCTTCATCGATGAGATCAAGGGTGTATATAGAAACGTTGCGGCAATGGAACAGCCGGTCTACGTGCATAAAGCCCAGGCAATGTGCTATGCGTATATCTATGCGAAACAAAACCGTCTGGAGCGGATCGGGGTGCAGATGACCTACTGCAATCTGGATACGGAAGAAATTCGGTATTTCCGGGAAATTTTCGATTATGAGACACTGACCGTGTGGTTTGGCCATCTGATCGAAGATTATCGGAAATGGGCGGACTGGCAGATTGCATGGAAAAAACAGCGGCAGGAGAGCATTCATGGACTGGAGTTTCCATTTCCGTACCGGGAAGGGCAAAAGAAGCTGGTTGCAGATGTTTATCGTACAATTTTGCGGGGAAGAACCTGTTTATCGAGGCATCGAATGGAGTGGGAAAAACAATTTCCACAATCTTTCCGGCGGTAAAAGCAGTGGGAGAAGGGCTGGCAGACCGGATCTTTTATCTCACGGCAAAGACCATCACAGCAACTGTGGCAAAAGAAACGTTCGCACTGCTGGAAGAACAGGGATACCGTGCCAAAGTCATCCAGATCACAGCCAAAGAAAAACTCTGCCTGTGTGAAGAGATGGACTGCAACCCGGTAAACTGTCCATATGCAAAGGGACATTTTGACCGCGTGAACGATGCGGTGTTTGATCTCTTGCAGAAATCCAACCTGTTTACCAGAGAGGAAGTTTTAGCGCAGGCGAAAGGATATCAGGTGTGCCCGTTTGAGATGAGTCTGGATGTGGCAACCTGGGCAGACAATATTGTCTGTGATTATAATTATGTGTTTGACCCGAATGTGTACCTGAAACGTTTTTTTGCAGGAGGGGATCCGGGGAGATTATATATTCCTTGTGGATGAGGCTCATAATCTGGTGGAACGCAGCAGGGAGATGTACAGTGCCGATCTGTACAAAGAAGACGTGCTTGCAGTGAAGCGGATCATGAAAGCGCACAGCCGTACGATCTGCCGTATCCTGGACAAATGCAACAAAGCCATGCTGGAAATGAAACGTGAGTGTGAGCACTACCAGATTCTGGACAGTGTGGGAACGTTGACCTTCCACCTTATGCGGCTGGCCTCCCAGATGGATGAATTTTGGAAAAACCGCGGGAATTTCCGGAGAAGAAAACGGTGCTGGATTTTTATTTTGCACTGCGCAATTTCCTGAATATCTATGATCGGGTGGATGACCACTATGTGATCTACAGCCAGATGACCGAGGAAGGAAAATTCCGGATCCGGCTCTTTTGTGTAGACCCGTCCGTGAATCTGCAGAAATGCATCGATAAAAGCAATTCCACCATCTTCTTTTCCGCGACCCTTCTGCCAATCGGATATTATAAGCGGCTGCTTTCCACGGCAGAGGATAACTATGCCATTTATGCGCAGAGCACATTTGCACAGACACAACGGCTTCTGGCATTTGGCAGGGACGTGAGCACAAAATATACCCGGCGTAACCGGGAAGAATATGAAAAGATTGCAGATTATATCAGCACCGTCACAGAAGCACAGCAGGGAAACTATATGGTGTTTTTCCCGTCTTACCGGCTGATGCAGGATGTATATGAGGTCTTTGCCGGGAAGGCGGCCGATTCGTGCGAGATTCTGATGCAGCATAGTAATATGAAAGAACACGAAAGAGAAGCGTTTTTGGAAGAATTTGAAAAAAGAGCGCCAGGGGGCACTCGTTGCGTTCTGTGTGATGGGTGGAATTTTCGGGGAAGGCATTGATCTGAAAAACGACCGGCTGATCGGTGCCATCATCGTGGGAACCGGACTTCCGCAGGTCAGCGATGAACGTGAAATTTTAAAGAATTATTATGATGAGCGGGGATTGTCCGGATTTGACTATGCGTTCCGCTATCCGGGAATGAACAAAGTCCTGCAGGCAGCAGGGCGCGTGATCCGGACCAGGGACCGCGGCGTGATCCTTCTGCTGGATGAACGTTTCCTGCAGCGCGAATACGGAGCGCTTTTTCCGAGAGAATGGGAAAAGAGAAGCGTCTGTGGTCTGCCGCAGCTGCGGGAAGAAGTGAGCCGGTTCTGGTCAGACGTCCGGAAGGAGCTTTAAAAACTCTTCGGTGGAGGCAGAAACCGGAAGGGTAGGGTTTAACGAAGCCACCAGCTGCCGCTGCGGGATCGTTTCCTGCGTGTGGACGAGAAAGAGATCCTCCGGCTTGTGTTTCAGACAAAAATCCGGGATAAAAGCAATTCCAAGACCGATGCGGGCCATGTCAATGAGCAGATCGTTGCTGCTGAGCTCTACCTGAGGCAGCAGTTCCAGCTGATGCTGCAGGAAAATGTGGTGCAGAAACTCACTCGTTGTGCTCTTGCGGTCTAACATCATGAGCGGATAGGTGCCAAGCTCCGAGAAAGGAACGATGCGGTCCGCCAGATCAAAATATGCCGGATTGGCGACGAACACATCCGAGAAAGAGCCAACCGTTTTCTGAATATAGGAAGGATTCAGATGCGGGTTTGGAAAATTTGTGATGATCAGGTCAACCCGGCGCTGCTCTAGCAGGTCTACACAGCCCATCGAACTGGCATTGGTGATTTTAATCGGAACATCCGGGAATTTCCGATGGAATTTCTGCAGATACGGCAGAAGAAAATAGCGGCAGATCGTGTCGCTGGCACCGATATGCAGCTGTCCTAAACCAAGAGAGCCGGATTCTAAAAAGCTGGCTTTCGCCGCGTGAGATCAGATTCATGGCAGGTTCCACATGTTTCAGAAGCAGAGCACCGGCAGGAGTCAGCTGCACTTTTTTGTGCTGCGGAAAAAGCGGCTGTCCCAGCTTGCGTTCCAGTGTTTTGATAGACTGGCTTACCGCTGACTGGGAGATAAACAGCTTCTTACTTGCATCCGAAAATGAGAGAGAGCTTGCAACATAATAGAAAACCTTGTATAATTCATAATTGATATCCATCGATCATATCCTCAGTAGTATAGTATAGGATATATTATATACCTTTCACAAAGGAGAGAAAAGGAGATTATCATGAAAAAGGGAATTTTGAAAACCTTATGCGGATTGATGGCGGCACTCATGCTGCTTGTGTTCGCAGGAACACCTGTTACAACTCAGGCAGCAAAACTGCCATATTACATTAAAATCAATCGTCAGCAGAACTGTGTGACCGTATATGCACTTGATTCCAAAGGCAAATATACCAAACCGGTCAAAGCATTTGCCTGCTCGGTCGGTGTCAACAATGCCACCCCGACAGGAACATTTTCGATTCCGGCAAAATACCGCTGGCATACACTGATGGGCGGTGTGTACGGACAGTATTGCAGCCGTATTCACGGTGGGGTGCTGTTCCACTCTGTGTTTTACAGTTCACAGGATCCGAGCAAGCTGGCATACAATTCTTATAACCGTCTGGGACAGACGGCATCCCACGGATGTGTCCGCCTGAATGTGGAAGATGCCAAGTGGATCTATGACAACTGCCCGGTAGGAACCAAAGTAACCATCTATGACAGCAAAGATCCGGGACCATTGGGCAAGCCTACCCCGATCCGTATCGATGTAAACAGTCCGTACCGCGGATGGGATCCGACCGATCCAAATCCGAGAAATCCATGGCTGAAACTCCGTCCGACGATTAAGGGAATCGCGAATAAAACCATCGAGAGAACCAATCGTAAAGTAGACCTCAAAAAGGGAGTGAAAGCTTCTGATTACAGAGGAAAGACCCTTAAATTTACCGTTTCCGGAAAAGTCAATGCGGCAAAGACCGGAAAATATAAGATTACATACACCGCAAAAGATGCCAAAGGAAACAAGACCCAAAAGAGCATCATAATTACCGTAAAAGATACGAAAGCACCATCCATCAGCCTGAAGCGAAAGACACTGACCTACAATGAAGCCGTTTCCAAAGAAAAACTGGTTTCTGCAATTAAGGCAGATGTAGTGGCAAAAGATCTGGGCAAAAACTTGCGTCAAAATATGTTTTCGTGGATGCCAGAGAAGCACATAAGGCAGTTACCGCTATGGAAAGAGGAACCTATGGAACTTATAGCGTGACCGTATATGCCAAAGATAAGGCAGGAAATAAATCCAGAAAGCTGAAAGTAAAGATTAATTTTGTAAATCCAAACCCGGGTACCGATCAGCCGGATCAGCCGGAACCGGACATTCCGGGCGTTGTAACGGACAGTGCAATTACCGTACAGTAATTTCATAAGAACAGGTAATAGATATCGTAAGCGATATTAATTTTACTTAATTGTCAACCCATGATACAATAACATAAAGATCAATAGAATGCCCCCGAATACAGGGGGCATTCCGTTTCGCAAAAGAAGGAGGTAAATCCAATGGGCAATGTACGTCGTGTGTACGTAGAAAAGAAACCGGATTTTGCCGTAAAGGCAAAGGAATTAAAACATGAGGTAAAGCATTATCTCGGAATCGCTGCAGATCAGGTGCGTGTTCTGATCCGTTATGATGTGGAAAATGTATCGGATGCCACTTACCAGAAGGCATTGCAGACGGTATTTTCCGAGCCACCAGTGGATGATATTTATGAGGAGAACTTTGACGCAGAAGGCGGAAACGTATTTTCCGTAGAATTCCTGCCGGGACAGTTCGACCAGAGAGCGGATTCCGCAGAGCAGTGCGTGAAGCTTTTAAATGAGGATGAGGAGCCGATCATCCGCAGCGCGACGACCTATGTGATCAAGGGTGACATCACAGAGGATGAGTTAGAGACGATCAAAAAGTATTGTATCAATCCGGTAGATTCCCGTGAGACCGGTATGGACAAGCCGGATACCCTCGTACAGAATTTCGATGAGCCGGCAGACGTGGCAGTTTTCGACGGATTTATCGACATGGCAGAAGCACACTTAAAGGAACTGTACAGCTCTTTAAATCTTGCCATGACCTTTAAGGATTTCTTACATATCCAGAATTACTTCAAAAATACCGAGAAGCGGAATCCGTCCGTGACAGAGATCCGCGTGCTTGATACTTACTGGAGTGACCATTGCCGTCATACCACCTTCTCGACAGAACTTAAAAATGTGAAGTTTGATGAAGGATTTTACCAGGCACCAATCAAAAAGACTTACGAAGAATATCTGGATACCCACAAGAAACTGTATGCGGGACGCGATGACAAGTTTGTCTGCCTGATGGATCTGGCACTGCTTGCCATGAAACGTCTGAAAAAGAAGGAAAACTTGCAGACCAGGAAGAATCTGACGAGATCAATGCATGTTCCATCGTGGTACCGGTGGAAGTAGATGGAAAAACAGAGGAGTGGCTTGTAAACTTCAAGAATGAGACACATAACCATCCGACCGAGATTGAGCCGTTCGGTGGTGCTGCTACCTGTTTAGGCGGAGCCATCCGTGATCCGCTTTCCGGAAGAACTTATGTGTATCAGGCAATGCGTGTGACCGGAGCCGCAGATCCGACCGTATCCGTAAAAGATACGATTGAGGGTAAGCTGCCACAGAAGAAGATCGTGCGCGAGGCAGCCAGAGGTTACAGCTCTTATGGAAATCAGATCGGACTGGCAACCGGATATGTCAAAGAAGTTTACCATCCGGATTATGTAGCAAAACGTATGGAGATCGGTGCTGTCATGGGCGCCGCACCGAGACGTGCCGTACAGAGACTGACCTCTGATCCGGGAGATAAGATTATCCTTCTGGGCGGACGTACCGACGTGACGGTATCGGTGGAGCAACCGGATCTTCCAAGGCACATAATACAGAGTCCACATCGGTATGTGGTGCCGAGGTACAGAAAGGAAACGCACCGACTGAGCGTAAACTGCAGAGACTGTTCCGCCGAGAAGAAGTCAGCCATATTATCAAAAAAATGTAACGATTTCGGTGCCGGCGGTGTGTCCGTAGCCATCGGTGAGCTTGCAGACGGACTGCGCGTGAATCTGGATAAAGTACCGAAGAAATATGCCGGTCTGGATGGAACAGAGATTGCAATCTCCGAGTCCCAGGAGCGTATGGCAGTGGTTGTCGCTCCGCAGGATGTCGAGCAGTTCCTCGCTTATGCAAAAGAAGAAAACCTTGAAGCAATCGAGGTGGCAGTTGTTACCGAGGAGCCGAGATTGATCTTAGAGTGGAGAGGAAAAGACATTGTCAATATTTCCCGTGCATTCCTCGATACCAACGGTGCGCATCAGGAAGCAGATGTCGAAGTCGAGATGCCAAAAGAGGAAGACAACTTCTTTAAAAAGATCGAACTTCCGAAAGTTGCAGATGCATTACAGAAAAACGACAACAAATCAGCATGGCTTGCCATGCTTGCGGATCTTAATGTATGTTCCCAGAAGGGACTTGTCGAGATGTTTGACGGTTCCATCGGTGCGGGAAGTGTCTACATGCCATACGGCGGCCGCTATCAGCTGACCGAGACACAGAGCATGGTTGCCAAACTTCCAGTTCTGAAAGGAAAATGCGATACCGTAACCATGATGTCCTACGGATTTGATCCGTACTTATCCTCCTGGAGTCCATACCACGGATCGGTATATGCCGTACTGGAATCCCTTTCCCGTATCGTGACCGCCGGTGGTGACTACAAGAAAGTACGCTTCACCTTCCAGGAGTATTTCCGCAGAATGAGTGAAGATCCAAAGAGATGGAGCCAGCCGTTTGCAGCACTGCTCGGTGCATTTGATGCACAGATCGGTTTTGGTCTGCCGTCCATCGGTGGAAAAGATTCCATGTCCGGAACCTTCAACGATATTGACGTGCCTCCGACACTGGTTTCTTTCGCAGTCGATGTGGCAAGAGAAAAGACGTGATCACACCGGAACTGAAAGAAGCAGGAGATAAGCTGGTACTCTTTACGATCGAAAAGAACACGTATGATCTGCCGGTATATGAGCAGGTGATGAAACTGTATGACAAGATTCATGAGCTGATCGGCAAGGGAGCAATCCGCAGTGCCTATGCACTGGACGGAAAAGGTCTGGCAGCAGCAGTCAGCAAGATGGCATTCGGTAACAAATTAGGTGTAACCATCGCCGATGATGTGACTGCAGAAACCTTATTTGCACCGGGATTCGGTAATATTGTTGCAGAAGTAAAAGAAGAGTTTCTTCCTATTATAAAAGAAGCATCCGCAATCGTTATCGGAGAAGTGAACGACGCACAGAAATTCGTATACAAAGAAATGGAACTTTCCATGGATGAAGCACTCGATGCATGGCAGGGAACACTCGAGCGTGTATTCCCAACCCGCGCGACCGAGGGCAGGGAAAAAGTACAGAGTGACGTATACGATACGAAGAATGTTTATGTATGCAGAAACAAAGTCGCAAAGCCGACCGTATTCATTCCGGTATTCCCTGGAACAAACTGTGAGTACGACAGTGCGAAAGCGTTTGAGCGTGCAGGTGCCAATACCATTGTAAAAGTATTCAAGAATCTGAGTGCAGCAGACATCCGTGATTCTGTCGATGAATTTGTCAAGGCAATCAACCAGTCACAGATCATCATGTTCCCGGGTGGATTCTCCGCAGGAGATGAGCCGGAAGGATCTGCAAAGTTCTTTGCAACAGCATTCCGGAATGCAAAGATGACAGAGGCAGTAAGCAGACTGCTGTCAGAACGTGACGGTCTTGCACTTGGTATCTGCAATGGTTTCCAGGCGCTGATCAAACTCGGACTTGTTCCTTACGGACAGATCCAGGCACAGAGTGCGGATTCCCCGACACTGACCTACAACACCATCAACCGCCACATCAGCAAGATGGTATATACCAAGGTCGTAACAAACAAATCCCCATGGCTGCAGCAGGCAAAGCTTGGTGCAACATACTGCAACCCGGCATCCCATGGAGAGGGACGTTTCGTAGCTCCGAAGGAATGGCTGGACAAGCTTTTTGCAAACGGACAGGTTGCCACCCAGTATGTCAATGAAGCCGGCGAGCCAACCATGGATGAAGAGTGGAATGTCAATGGTTCGTACATGGCGATCGAGGGTATCACCAGTCCGGATGGACGAGTACTCGGAAAGATGGCACACAGCGAGCGCCGCGGTGAGGCCGTTGCCATGAACATCTACGGAGAGCAGGATATGAAGATCTTCGAATCCGGAGTTGCTTACTTTAAATAGAATTGTTTATCTTCACGCGTAGTTTCACTCGAACTACGCGTGAAATAGTTTTAATAATAGAAAAAAGTGAAAAAAACTCTTAAATGCTTAAGAAAATATTAAAGAATTTTTTCAATAAAATGTAATTTTGGTGTTGCAAAGATACAATACTTGGTGTATGATATGCACGTAGAGTAGTTAAAAGTGTACTATAAATAGTACGACAAGTGATGAACTACTATCGAGGCTATGGAAACTGGAACTTGTTCCAGACAGACCTTACAATTGCAGATACATATTAGAAATATAAGTCATCGGAACCTCAGCTTGCTGATCTTGATGCTGGACAATCAACGTTGATATCACACTCTACGCCGACGCCTGATGCACGAAAGTTTCTGGTCATTTATGATTTGTGTGTCTGTAGATGAAACTGACGATGGACTTAACAGTAAGACCGAGGAAGGTCAGTGGAGGCAATTAGCGAGAACATTGGATTGGAAGAATCGTCCGCAGCGGTTTGGAAGAGAAGATGAAGGAACTTAAACATGCAGGGTTAAACGAGTAGATGAGATGGAAGTTGGTCAAAAAGAAAGAGAAAAAACATGAAATCAAGCAAAAAAGTGTTAGCTTTTGCTCTCGCTGCAGCTATGGTTGTAACAGCAGTTCCTGCTACAAACGCACAGGCAGCTTCTACAGCAAAGCTTAGCGCAAAAAAGCCACAGTTTATTCTGCTGGTTACAAGACCGTTACAGTTACAACTCCAAAGTCTTGGAAGTCTGTTAAAGTAACTGCAACAAGCAACAAGAAGTCTGTTGCAACTGTTAAGAAGACAGCAGCAAAGAAGATCAAGGTTACAGGTGTTAAGCCAGGTACCGCTAAAGTTACGGTTAAGGTAACTTACAAGACTTCTACAAAGAAGAGTGCTAAGACAAAGACAAAGAAACTTACTTACACAATGAAAGTTGCTAAGGTAGGCGTTGCTTTATCTGGAGAGTCAGTAGTAGCAGTTGGAAGCACAACTAAGTTAACAAATACTAAGAAAAATTCTTCAAGAGCTAAGATTACTTACACATCCAGTGACGATACCATTGCAAAAGTAGTGCTACAACAGGTGTTGTTACAGGTGTTAAGGCTGGTAAGGCAACAATCACAGCTAAGATTACAGTTGGTAAGGATTCAGCTGAAACTACTAAGGATGTAGAAGTGAAGAACCATGTTCTTTCTACAGTAGCACAGAACAAGTTAACAGAGCTTAAAGCTACTGTTGCTGGCGATACAAAGAACCTTAAGACAACTGATTTCACAGTAAAGAGTGAAGCAACAAACGTTGTTTACCCAGTATCTAAGGTAACAGTTGATTCTAAGGATGCTTCTCAGGTTACATTAACTCTGTTCAGTGAGTTGAAGGATGCAGCTACATATGATGTGACTCTTGATGGAATCACAAAGACATTCGTAGCTTCTGACGGAAAGGTTGCTTCTATCGCACTTGATAAAGCTACAATCCCATATGCTACTGAGACAGAAATTAAGTTAGTATCTAAGGATGCTAATGGTGTTGTTGTAAAAGAGCTTAAGTATGGCAATCCTGATGCTAGCTATGATTTTACAATCAATACAAACGGAAACGGTTATACAAACGGTTCTAAGTTATACTTAAACAAAGTTGGTGATACAGCTACAGCTGAGATCACATACAAAACAGGCAAGTATGACCAGAATGGTAAGCCAGAAGGAAACATTGGACCAAACAAGGTGACAATTACTGCTGCAGATCAGTCAGCTATCAATGATTTTAAAGTAAGAATTGATGGCGCAAACAAGAAGTTTGATAAGGCAAAAGATACTAATAAGATTGCTGTCGGAGAAACTGGCAAATATGCATACTTTATGATCAAGGATGCAACAGGAACAGAGGTTTCTAAGTATGATTATACTGTAGAATCTTCAGACAAGACAGTTTTAATGCTTGCAAGCAATACTATCTCAAACAAGAGTGTTCGTCTTACTCCTGTTAAGCAGGGTACAGCATATATCTTATTCAAAGATAAGGATGGTAAAATTGTAAACTCTGTAGCAATTGATGTTACTGCTGGTAGAGAAGCTGCTACTCTTGAGTTAGATAAGTATAGCGTAGATGCTTCTACATCAAATACTGTAGCTGCTAAGACAGTAAGTGTTAAGGTAAAGGATCAGTATGGTGATGAGGTAGCTGCAAGCAATTACTCAAATGTACATGTATCTTATTTAAGTATTCCTGTTAAGAATGAGACCGCTGTAGCATTTAATGCAAGCAAGAAAGCAGTTGTTGTTACAGGTGCAGCATTTGATGCTTCTAAAACAGGAGCCTATGTATACAAGGTTGCTTATACAAAAGATAATAAGGAAATTGTAGCTAGGAATCTTACTGTTAATGTTCAGAAACCTGGTTCTGCAGTTGATTCATATCGCCTTGATCTTGACAAATCTTCTGTAGATGTTAAAGTTGATAATGATAATAAAGATAGCAAAATCATTACCGCTCAGTTAATGGGACGTTCAGACGGTGTTGATTTGAAAGCAGTACAGAATGTAACTTATACTGTAAAGAAATCTGATGGAACAGTTGTTTTTGGTAATGACAATGGAAAGGTTGTTACGGGAGCAGCGTTTGGAGTTGATGCTAACTATGGTGATAATGACACTACAGGTTCTGATTTAAATATCAAACTTGTAGATGTATCTAACGGAGTAGCTACAAAGAATCTTGGAGCTGGTACTTATACTGTAACTGCTACATGCAAAGATGCAAAGAATAGTGACGTAACTATTACTTCCAGCTTTACAGTAACAGATACTCAGACTAAGGCATCTGCTGATGTTAAGTATAATTCTGTTGAGCCTACTACAGACACTGTTGAAGCTGCTTTAAAAGCTGCTTTAGTTGTAACTTATGGAGATGATGTTTATAGTAATGCAAAAGATGCTCCAGAAGGTGCTAAAACATTAGTAATTTCTAAGGTTGAAGGAAAACTTAACGATGGTACTGAGTTTAAGACACAAAGAATACTGCTGTTAAGGGTCATGATTTCAATGTTTCTAAACTGGAAGTTACTGTAACAGTAGCAGATGGCATCTCAATGAATGTTGAAGTTGCCGTACCTGGTGTTATTACAGCAAAATAATATAGAAATTATTTGATCTAAGTTATTATAACATCTGTCAAATATTAAATAGTAAAATATAGCTCTCTGCCAATTGGGTGGAGAGCTATATTTTTGTGATAAAAAAGAGGTTGCCGAAGCAACCTCTTTAATAGATTCAATTACTTGAATGAAATTACATATGGATTAGAAGAAATATCCTTTGTAATGTCAACCTTATAAGCACCTTAATCAACTGTAAATGTGATCTTCTTGATTGTTACAGCCTTAACACTGTCAGAAATCGTGGTGTGATCCTTATCAAGTTTATCACCTGTATTAGTAATACCCTCTACAGATACAATTGACATATTCTCATCATCTACTCCATAAGTATGATCACCATTTATGGGGTCAGACCCCATAAACTTTCTAGTATCAGCAGAATATCAAATCCCAGTAGAGATATAACGGAAAATTTTGAAACAGTTAGTTGCATATGAAATGAAGAGAGAATCTGTAGATGAGCATCGTTTAAACAGCGGATAGTCCATTTTATTCATCTCCCAAAATATCCAGCAGATATTTTGCATTATTTACCCAATGATTTTTTAAGGTTGATGTTATAACGAAGATAAAGAGACAGAAAATATTAAAAACCAAAATATACTTAAGAGTTGACGTATAATCAGAAAATTTAATTCCATTTCTATCAACCCACAAACTATAAATAGAAAGCAAGAGTGGAAACCCCATTAAGCCTATGGTAATTATTTCTTTTATATCGGAAAGAGTGTTATAATAGTCACAGTCTCTATGGAGTTCTTTTATTAAAATGTTTTGTTCGGTTGATGACAGGGATTGATTCAGTTGTTTGATTTGGGTATATTTTTCAGAGCGAGTCATACCTCTGGCTCTGATTATTCTTTTCATATTATTTTTTACTTCCGAAATTTTATCGTACATAGCTCATTATCCGCTTTCTTTTGTTATTTGATAAAAGGTCTTAATTCATCAATTGAAAATCCATCTCCACCTTCTAAAGTCTCGAGCATTATTTCTTTCCGGGATCTTCGGCAAAGTTGATATTTGTAATATCAATGGTTCCGACTTTAAATCCATCTGCATCGTAGCCGACATCCTCAATATCTGCAATTTCCGGATCATCTATTTCATTTTGTTCTAAAGCATCAGTTAATACATCGGCATTTCTGGTTATTGACCACATTGGGGTCTGACCCCATAAACGTACATTCCATCTGCAACTAACTGTTCCGGAGTTTTTCCCTCTTTCAGCTTTTGAACGATTTCAAGCAAGGTTTTCCGTTCTTCAGAACGACCTTCTTCTCGCCCATCCTCTCGGAGAACATCTTCATATTTCTTTTCATCAAATTCAGTAAGACACATATCACACACCTCCCTGCGATGCTGTTCCAAAAAATCTCTGAGAATATTTTCCTCTATGCATTCCCTGACGGCAAGATCAATGGCTTCTTTTAATTCCATGGAATCCCGGTATCTTTTAATCTTTGCAACAAAGACTGCGTATTCGTATAAAACATGGCAGCTGTCCATGATGGACTGGTTCTTCCCACTGTTTATGTTGATCATTGTGGCTGTCCATTCATATTCACCAGCTCCGGTATCTGTTTCAAAGGCATCTCTGATAACCGCAGAGCCCTTCGTTCTTCCGCCATGTCCTTTTCACTTCCATTGTAAAATACAATGTAGTGGGGGGCGTGGGATTTTCAACAGATGCTTGCTGTACAGCCGCTCGGAACGGTGAATCAGTTTCCGGTACAGATCCGCGTAATACAAAAATCCACGGAGCAGCATATTGGGGTTATAAGAACTCTGATGTTCATAAAGGCTCAATGTTTTGTCAATCAGAAATGAAACATCATTTTTGTATTTCATGTAAATGACATCTTCCAGAGTTGGTATATGAGGTATGGTTTACCGCATTATACAGACTCAGGGCATTTTCTTTGTTTTCGCCAAACAGTTTCCGGAATACGGTGTCCTTATATTTTTTGTTAACATGAATATCAGCATTTGTTTTTTCCGTGTTTTTCAGGAGCCCTTTCTTTATAACTCTTTGTTTTATATAAAATATGGGTTATTACAGATTATAGAAGCTTTCTTAACGTGATAGCAGAATCCACAGATTCTTTTTCCATTCCATCTGCAACTAACTGTTCCGGAGTTTTTCCTTCTTTCAGCTTTTGGACGATCTCAAGCAAGGTTTTCCGTTCTTCAGAACGACCTTTTGCTAGACCTTTTTCAATCCCTTCTGCTAGTCCTTCCTCCCGGCCTTCCTCGCGGAGGACATCTTCATATTTCTTTTCATCAAATTCAGTAAGACACATATCACACACCTCCCTGCGATGCTGTTCAAAAAATCTCTGAGTATATTTTCCTCGATGCATTCCCTGACGGCAAGATCAATGACTTCTTTTAATTCCATGGAATCCCGGTATCTTTTAATCTTTGCAACAAAGACCGCATATTCATACAGTACGTGGCAGCTGTCCATGATGGACTGATTTTTCCCGCTGTTTATGTTAATCATTGTGGCTGTCCATTCATATTCACCAGTTCCGGTATCTGTTTCAAAGGCATCCGATAACCGCAGAGTCCTTCGTTCTTCCGCCATGTCCTTTTCACTTCCATTATAAAATACAATGTAATGGGGGCGTGGAATTTTCAACAGATGCTTGCTGTACAGCCGCTCAGAACGGTGAATCAGTTTCCGGTACAGATCCGCATAATACAAAAATCCACGGAGCGGCATATTCGGGTTATAAGAACTCTGATGTTCATAAAGGCTCAATGTTTTGTCAACAAGAAATGAAACATCATTTTTGTATTTCATGTAGATGACATCTTCCAGAGTTGTGTATTCCAGATCATCCGGATTGGTATATGAGGTATGGTTTACCGCATTATAAAGACTCAGGGCATTTTCTTTGTTTTCGCCAAACAGTTTCCGGAATACGGTGTCCTTATATTTTTATTTACATGAATGTCATCATTTGTTTTTGTCATTGACTGTCGGGCTTCCTTTCGTTAAAATCCTTTGTTTATCTACCTATATTATAGCATATGGCACAAGGATTACAACTGAAACAATTTGTCACTTATCTGTCTCTTATGTGTTAATTGTGTGTTACTTGTAGTGCTAATAGTGCATCAAACCTTTTCACAAATCCAGTATTTCCGGTTAAGGTAAATTAACTCCTTTTTTTTATACTTGAAAAAGAGGTTGCCCGAAAGCAACCTCTTTCTAACAAATTTAATTATTTGTTTGTTACTGTTCTTCCTACAGATACAGTATAATCGTAAGATACACCACTGGATGTTTCAGCAGTAAATGTAATCTTAGAAATATTAACTTCTGCGCCAGAAGCAATATGCTTACCGGTAATATCACCAGAAGCTGAAATTGTATTTCCTTCAACCTTTGTGATACTTAAAGCCTTATCATCCTGACCTCTATTAACATTTACATAAGTTGTATCTCCAAGAACAACCTTTAATGTATTCTCAGCAAGATCTTTTACAGTAGTCTTTTGAACAGTAGATACACCATCATTTACAACCTGTGCATCAGCACCTGACTGAGTATCCTTAACTACAATCTGAGTCTTCTGGGAGTTTGTAATAGGATTTCTATTGCTGTCATAAGTAGTCCATTCAGCAGTTACTTCATAAGTTCCTGCTGCAAGTTTTGTCGCGGTATTTCCACTTACAGACATAGCAGTAATCTTTAATGTTTCTCCCCAGGCACCTGTATCAGCTACAATATTACTATTATCAACTGAAATTCCAGCACCTGTAACAACTTTACCATCCTTCTTTACAATATATTTAACTTCCTGATAATCAGATTTAACACCATCTTTGCATAATGCGATCCGTACGGTAGCCTCAGAAGAATCACCATTCTTAGCATCATCCTTAACAACAGCATCAATCTCACTTGCAGAAGACTCTAATGCATAGCTGATATTTGTCTTTGTGTCATCAAGTTTCTTTACAGTAACAGAAACTGTCTGCTTTAATGTCTTAGTATCAGAAACCTTCAGATTAATTGTCCATGTATAAGTACCTGGCTCAACCTGACCCTTAAATTTAATCTTATCAGCAGCGGTCTTTTCAATATACTTATTAGTAGTATCACCATTTACATCTGAAACTTTGATTGCAGAACCGCTCTTAGCGTCAACATATACACATTCTGCAGAAAGAGCATTTGCGCCGATTGAGATATCATCACCATATTGATCTTTTGCTTTAGCTGTTACGACCTTATCATCATCAATGTTTGTTGTATTAGATAAAGTAAATGCTGCATTGTCAATAGTTAAAGAAGCAGCTTCTCTCTTAGCAACAACATTGATAGGAAGAGATGTGCAATACTTACCATCTTTCTTGACAATGATATAAGCTGTTCCAGTTGTTACAGCTTTAACATCAACATAATGTTTTGCATTATTGATTGAAGATGAACCAAGAAGAAGAATATTCTTATCAGAACTTTCTACTGTATATTTGCTGTAATCAGAAACCTCTTTATCATTTGCATCTTTAATTTTAATAAATGCAACCTTACCATTGTCTTCAACAGCAAGTTTATTATCATCTTTCAGCTTATCAAACTTATCAGTAGCTTTTCCAAGACGTACTGCATAGTTATTAACTGTTGCCTGATCAACTGCTGTAATTGTAAATGGTTTCTCCAGCTTTACCTTAGGTGTTCCATCTGCATTATACTCAGAAGATGTATAAGTAATCTTTCCTTCTGCAACAGAACCAATCTTATTCAGATAAAGTTTCTCACCCTGTAAAGTTCCATCATATTTTGTGAATGTGAAAGAAAATCCAGCATCTGGATTGTTCCATTTCATTCTATTCACAATAATTCCCTTTGTATCTTTTGCTAAAAGGTCAATTTCTGTTGCTTCAGCATATGGAATCTGAACTGGATCAAGTGCAATAGAAGCAACCTTTCCATCAGAAGCTACAAATGTCTTTGTGATACCATCTAATGCAACACCGTACTCTTTTGCATCTGTCAGTTTAGCTGCAAGAGTAAGAGTAACCTTTGTAGCATCCTTTGCATCAACACTAATATCTGTCACAGCTACAGTTGCTTTTGTTTCAGTACCAGTTACAACAAAATCTGCTTTCTTAAGGTTCTTGGTATTACCTTTTACAATAGCAACAACTTTATTTGCTTCTGTAGGAGTAACAGAATCTAAAATAACATTCTTTACTTCTACATCCTTAGTAGTTTCAGCAGAATCCTTACCAACTGTAATCTTAGCTGTGATTGTTGCCTTACCAGCCTTAACACCTGTAACAACACCTGTTGCAGCATCTACTTTTGCAATGGTATCGTCACTGGATGTGTAAGTAATCTTAGCTCTTGAAGAATTTTTCTTAGTATTTGTTAACTTAGTTGTGTTTCCAATAGCTACTACTGACTCTCCAGATAAAGCAACGCCTACCTTAGCAACTCTCATTGTGTAAGTAAGTTTCTTTGTCTTTGCCTTAGCATTCTTCTTTGTAGAAGTCTTGTAAGTTACCTTAACCGGAAATATGCATGGTATTTTCCGCGGAAGTATTGGAAATACCGGATTTATAAACAGAGTTTGGGGCAAAATCACTTCTACAAGTAACACGCAAGCAACATACAAGAAGCGATTAAATCTGATTTATGGCTTCGACCAGCGCAGGTACATCCAGATGCGTGTAAATCCGTTCTGTCAGGGACATAGCGCCGGAATGACCGACAATTTTTTGATGGTCGTCTGATCGACATGTGCTTCGGCGAGCAGGGAAATCGTGGTGTGCCGGCAGCAGTGAGGTGTATGATCGATGTGCAGACGAAACATCAGAGGCTGGAAAACATTGTGGTAATACATATAATAGGTAAAATGCTGGCTGTCCAGAGTATGGATGAGATATTCACAATCAGAACAGTCATGAAGCCAGCGCTGGTAAAAGGGGGAGTACTTTGTCAGCAATCGGAACTTTTCGAATGCCGTTTTCGGTTTTGCTGTCAATGACATCAAAATATTGTTCGGACAGATGAACGTTTTCTTTTTCAGATCCAAAAGCTCTGAGACACGGACCCCATTGTATATCAGCATGAGGACTGTCTGGCAATAGGGATCGTTTTTGTGTTTCCAAAGGAGAGCAATTTCAGAAGTGGAAAAACAGCTTCGTATGTTTTTATTAGGATTCCGGTCTTTGTATTTCGAAATATTTACATAGGCAGAATAATCTTTTGAGACAATTTCGTGTTTCATGGCATAAGAATAGAGCTGGTTAAAAAAGAACACGGATTTTTTTCAGGGTAGGATAGTTCTTGCCGCAGTGATCTATCACCTGCTGTAAATCATTGAGTCTCAAATTGTGAAATGGCATATCAGCAATGTCTTCACAGGTGGCAAAGGCCGCCCGATAGCCTTTGATGTTGGAATGGGAAATGGTAGGAAACTTTTCTTCGGACCATCGGAGATAAATTTCCCGGAAGGTTAATTTCAGAGTTTCCCCATCAATGGGATAATTGTTGTAACGTGCCAGAATCTGCAGAGCTTCCGACCGGGTAGGAGCGTACCCCAGAATCTGGTAGTGCTGGATGCGCTTTCCCGTGATGTCATTGATGTGCCAGCCCGTAGTGATGCGTGCTGCATAGGGTCTTCTTCTGTTGCCGGAGAGTTTTACGACTCCGCCGTATCCGTTTGGTAATCTCATTTTTCTTCCTTTCGTGTGTAAAAATTTATATTATCGTGTCAATCATACACATTTATTTGTTAAATTTTTAAGTAACACACAAGTAACAAAAAAGTGTTTTTACCTATTATATATTTTACGTGTTGAAAAAACGAAGGTTTAGAGGTATTATATTCTAGAAAAATTGTTTACTAAGGAGAGAAAACTTTGAGTGAGAATGGATATCGAAATTTAAAAAAAAAGACGAATAAGCTGATGATTCCCGTCATTTTGATGATGGGGTTTGTGCCATTGCTTGTACATATGTATTCCTATAATTCAAATCTGTCGCAGTTTGACTGGTTTCCGGCCAATTCAGATACACAGACAGATTTCTTTTTTTGCATGGAAGATGATTGCGATTGTAATCATTGGAGTGTTGATGGCTGCAATTCTGTTGTATCGGCATTATGTGAAGAAAGAGACCCTGCAGTTTGAAAATTCTTTTTTATTTTCTGCTGGTATATGGACTTTTTGTTCTGATGTCAGCACTTTTTTCAAAGCATAAGCATTGGGTATCCGGTGGAACTTATGAACTTTTTGAGTCTGTGTGGGTAGTTTTTGCGTATATGCTGCTGTGTTATTATGTATATAATTTTGTGAATGAAGAAAAACATGTGGAATTCATTTTGAAAATTTCGGGCATTGGCATGGCTATGGTTACAGTGATCGGCGTATTTCAGTATTTTGGACTGGACTTCTTTCAGTCAAATTTTGGAAAACATTTGATCACAAATCCTGGATGGTGGAAGAATTTAAAAGAGCTGACATTTAATTTTGCACCGAAAACTTCTTATACGACATTATACAATCCGAACTTTTTATCGTTTCATTTTGGTATGCTCATTGTGCTGGCGGTATGCCTGTTTATTGCGTCAAAAAAGATATGGCATCGGATAGTGCTGGCAGTAGCGGTAGTATGCTGTGCCATCTGCTTGAAAGGAAGCGGCAGTGCGAGTGGATGGATGGCTCTTGCATTGGCAGCAGTGGTACTTATACTTGTGCTTTTGAGCCGGAAGAAAAAACTGTTTGTTGTGGGTGCTGTTGTAGTGGTAATTGGGATTATAGCAGCAAGCGTACTTGGAAATACCACCTCAGCAGGTGAAAATATAAAAAATACAATTGTTGGTACATACCGGATGAGTGACAGATGGGCTCTGAATGGAGTAGAAACCAATACGGATGATGTTGTGCTTGACATTCACGGGAATAAACTGAGTGTTTCTTATACCGTAGGAGAGGATGGAACAACACAGATCAGTTGCAAAGATTCGGATGGAAATGAGTTAAGTCAGACGATAGTGGATGCAGATAACCAGGTGACAACGATGGATGACAGCCGTTTTTCTGGGGTACAGCTGCAACCGGTATCTTTTGGAGATAGCTTGCCCGGAATTTGTGCAACGATTGATGGTGTGCAGTGGAACTTCATAAATACCGATGAGAATGGATATGAGTATCTGAATCCAGCAGGAAAATTAGTGAAGTTTGAGAATCCGAAGGTTTCAAAAGTATTTTTGGATGATGCAATGAGTAATCGAGGACATATCTGGAATAAAACGATTCCGCTTCTGGGAAAGCATGCTTTTATGGGGAGCGGGGCAAATACCTACATGTTTGAAGTGCCACAGGAAGATTATATCAGTCAGAACTATGTCTACGGCGCAAACAGCTATGACGTAAAAGCCCATAGCTGGTATCTGCAGCAGTGGGTGGAAACCGGATTACTCGGTACCCTGGCACTTCTGGTATTTCTGTTCTGGTATCTGGTACAGTCGGTACGCATTTACCGCAGAGTGGATCTGCACGAAAGTATCAGCTGGGTTGGATTTGGATTATTTGCGGCAGTGCTGGTGTACATGATTGCAGGTATCGCAAATGATTCCAATGTATGTACTGCTCCGGTATTCTGGGGTATGCTTGGTCTGGGACTTGCAGTGAACCGTATGCTCGTAAAGAAAGAAAATCTTTTTGTTAAAGAAACAGCGGTTTCTGCAGAAAGTGATACTGCCGTAAAACAGAGTATTCCAAAAGCAGCAGAGAGTGCAAAAGCAGATACCGCGCAGACGGTACAGAATACTAAAGGGACTGGAGTGACAGAATCCTCAGTCAGGAAGAAATCATCGAAAAAAAATCGAGAAAACAGAGAAAGAATCAAAAATAACAGATTGAAATTATGAAAAAAATCATTCAAGATAAACAATTACTGATCAGACGGATTTTTCTGATGTGCTACGACGTGCTTGCAGTGTTTGCTGCAAGCATAGTTGCGTTATTGATTCGGTTTGATCTGAATATCAAAAGCGTACCATTTCAATATATGGATGAAGTGTGGAGAGCACTTCCTTTTATGATCATTGTTACACTGATCATTTTCTGGATGCTCCGGCTGTATTCCAGTCTCTGGAGCTATGCGGGAGCACTGGAAATGATGTATGTGGTTTCAGCATGTATTCTGGATACCGTTGTTGTGACAGTGCTGATATTGCTTCGGAACTGGGGGGGGATATGTACCCGGTGCCAAGAAGCTTTTACATTCTGTATGGATTGTTTCTGTTTGTATTTGTCATGGGATGCAGATATTCTTACCGCGGACTGCGTGTGCTTCGCAATATGCGCAGAGCAGGTGTGTACAGACGAAATGTACTTGTAATCGGTGCGGGAGATGCCGGGAACCAGATCATCAAAGAAATCAACAACAGCCGCTATGTGAAAAAGAAGGTTGTTGGTGTGATTGATGATGACCGGAACAAGATCGGCAATTATATTCATGGAGCGAAAGTCGTAGGAGATCGGAGCGATATTCTGGAAAAAGTCGAAGAACTGCATGTGCATGAGATCATCATTGCCATGCCATCGGCCACACAGAAACAGATCAAGGGGATTCTTGATATCTGCAAAGAAACCGGATGCACACTGAAACGTCTGCCCGGCATTTACCAGCTTGTAAACGGCGATGTCAGCGTCAGCAAATTAAAAGATGTAGATGTCAATGACCTGTTAGGCAGAGATCCGGTGACCGTTGATCTGCAGTCTATCATGGATTATGTATCCGGAAAGGTAATCATGGTGACCGGTGGTGGTGGCTCCATTGGAAGCGAATTGTGCCGGCAGATTGCCGCACACAAGCCAAAACAGCTGATTATTGTGGATATTTATGAGAATACGACCTATGATGTGCAAAACGAACTGAAAGTCCGTTTCCAGAGCTGGATCTTGTTGTGCTGATCGCGTCCGTGCGGAATACGAATCGTATGAACTGGATTTTTTGAACATTACAAGCCGGAGATTATCTATCATGCAGCGGCACATAAACATGTGCCTCTCATGGAAGAGAGTCCGAACGAGGCAATTAAGAATAACGTGCTTGGCACGTGGAAGATTGTGCAGGCGGCAGATCGGTACGGTGTGAAGAAATTTGTGATGATTTCCACGGATAAGGCAGTCAACCCAACCAATATCATGGGTGCCAGCAAGCGCATCTGTGAGATGATCATTCAGACATATAACCGCAGATCGAAGACAGATTTCGTAGCCGTGCGTTTTGGAAATGTGCTTGGCAGTAACGGAAGTGTGATTCCGCTGTTCAAAAACAGATTGAGCGTGGAGGTCCGGTCACGGTTACCCATCCGGATATCGTGCGGTATTTTATGACAATTCCGGAAGCGGTATCTCTGGTACTGCAGGCGGGCACCTATGCAAAAGGCGGAGAGATTTTTGTTCTGGATATGGGAGAACCGGTCAAAATCCTTGATCTGCCAAAAACCTGATTCTGTTATCCGGTCATAAACCGGATGAGGATATCCATATCATTTTCACAGGACTTCGCCCAGGAGAAAAACTTTATGAAGAGATGCTGATGGATGAAGAAGGGATGCAGGATACCGCAAACAATCTGATTCATATCGGTAAACCGATTGAGCTGGATGAAGAAAAATTCATGCAGCAGTTGGAAGAATTAAAAGAGTACGTTGTGACAGAACCGGAAGACATCCGGGAGTGTGTCAAAAAAATTGTGCCGACGTATCACCCGGAATTGGCGGGGGAGAATAAATAAAAACGTATCTATGAAGAAGGAGAGAAAACGCCATGAAAGGATACCATTACATCAAAAAGAGGAATTGATATCATATTAAGTGGGATGGCGATCGTGATCTTATCACCACTCCTTCTTTTTTTTATGTATTGCGATCAAACTGATACACCGGGACCGATATTATTTAAGCAGAAGCGTGTCGGCATCCACCGGAGTTTCTTCCAGATTTACAAATTCCGTACCATGCGGATTGACACACCGAAGGATGTGCCGACACATATGCTGGAGAATCCGGAGCAGTACATCACAAAGGTAGGAAAATTCCTGCGCAAAACCAGTCTGGATGAACTGCCACAGATTTTTAATATCTTCAAAGGAGAAATGAGTATCGTAGGACCGCGGCCGGCACTGTGGAATCAGGATGATCTGGTAGCAGAGCGTGAGAAATATGGTGCCAATGATGTGACACCGGGGCTGACCGGGTGGGCGCAGATCAATGGCAGAGATGAACTGGAGATTCCGGACAAAGCAAGACTGGATGGCGAATATGTCAAACATCTGGGACCATGGATGGATTTGAAATGTTTTCTTGGCACAATTGGATCCGTGCTCATGCACGACGGCGTGGTTGAAGGTGGAACCGGCGAACTGAACAAAGGGGATGAAGAGACAGAAGCACACAAAAGCGAAACAGCACAGAGCAGCGCAAAAAGGAAACCATTGCAAAAGACACAGAAGAACGTGAAAAGGGCAGTAGAAAAAAGAAGATTCTGATCACCGGAAGCGGCAGTTATGTGGGAACTTCTGTGGAGGCATGGCTGAAACAATGGCCGGAGTACTATCAGGTTGACACGCTGGATATGAGAACCCAAACATGGCGGACGCACGATTTTTCAGCATATGATGTGGTCTATCATGTGGCGGGAATCGCACATGCAGATGTGGAACAGGTGACGGAAGAAGAAAAGAAGCAGTATTACCGTGTGAATACAGATCTGGCAGTAGAGACAGCCGAAAAAGCCAAAAAGGAAGGCGTGCAGCAGTTTCTCTTTATGTCTTCCATGATTGTATACAGCGGATGTAGAGAAAAGAAAATTACAAAAAATACAATTCCCAAACCATTGAATTTCTATGGAGACAGCAAATGGCAGGCGGATCAGAAAAATACAGGCACTGGCAGATGAACGTTTTAAGGTTGTTGTATTGCGCCCACCGATGATTTACGGAAAGGGATCAAAGGGAAACTATCCACAGCTTGCAAAACTGGCAGGAAAACTTCCGCTATTTCCGATTGTACATAATCAGCGTTCCATGCTTTATATAGAAAATCTGGCACAGTTTGTCAAACGGATGATCGACAACGAAGAGACCGGAGTGTTTTTTCCGCAGAACGAGCAGTATATCAATACTTCGGATCTGGTGCAGATGATCGCTGTGGTAAAAGGACACCGGCTTGTGATGATTCCAGCGACTGGCTGGATCATCCGGCTGATGAAAAAGATTCCGGGAAAATTGGCACCCTGACGGGCAAAGCATTTGGTGACAGTGTGTACGATATGCAGATGAGTGAATATAAGGAAGAATATCGTGTGTGTGACTGGAAAGAGTCGGTAAGAAGGACGGAAGGATAAGAGCTGGAACGGGAAAATCTTGCATAAATAAAAGAATTAAAGTATGATACTACTGAAATTTTGGCAGAACTGATGGAGCCGATGAACGGCTGGGATGTCAATACAATTCTGGAAGATTACATGTATACCGAAGTATATAACAGGAAGACAACGGAACTCTTAGAGCAAATAAATGTGTATCTGAATGAAAAAGCATATGATGAGGCAGCTGAGTATACAATTTAAAAATTTGTGTTTAAAATACGCAGATGGTATTTCTTCCGAAAATTGTAAGACATGCACTGGGCTTCCATTATGCAAGGGGAGACAGACCGAAAGTACTTTCCTTATTGTTGAAACATTAGAGATTACGATTGACATTGTAGAAACTGTGATAGGACAGATTATAGAAAGAGTGGAGGTTTAGGGATGCCGTACGTGTCACCTGTTGTTGAAAATGATTTTAAAGACCGGTTGAACAAGTGCGTAGATATTATTAAAAATTCGAGTATCAAATATCAGAGTTTTGGGATTTTTGGAAGCTACGCGAGAAATGATTATAAGGCCAGCAGTGATATCGACTTTTTGCATCATAGTTCCGGAAAAACCGGAAAGATGGATGATGGGAGCCTTGCGGGAAGAACTCGAGATGTTGCATGCGGATGTGGTTTTGTAACACCGCAGTATTTCGAACATGATAATTCAAAGTTTACACAACAGTTAAGAAGAGATTATAAGGAGTTGAAAATATGATAAAGGCAAATTCTTATTATTCTATTGCGTGCAATGAATTCTGGTATTTAAGGGATGCGGTGTCACCTGTATACTGCAATCCGGCTGCAGCTTCGGCACAGCAAATTGCAGAAAAAATGTTGAACTCTGTGGCAGAACTGGTTTGTACTGGAATTGAAAAACTAATGACATCCCATAATTTGCGTGCCTTATACGATGAGATTAAAAGGGTGGATACTTCCTTACAATTAGAGAGGAAGGATCTGGCATTACTCAAAGACTATTATTATGATGCAAGATATCCGGGGATAATTTTGTTATTGTGACAGTGGATGAGCTGCGTGAGGCATTGGAGATCATGCTTGACGTTGTAGAAGCTGTAAATTGCTGGAGAACGTCTCATGAATTGGAGATATTAATTGCTGATCCGAGAGGGGAGTTTCAATCAGCGATGAGCAGATTGAAACAGAAATTTTGAAATTATGTGAAAACTTATATAAGCAGAATATTAATGAATTATTAAAAAATATGGAGCCATAGTTTAGGTAGAAGTGATAAAACCGGTTGGATAATAAGTCTGACCGGTTTTTACATTGAGTAAGATTGAGGTTCGTGATACAATACATATAAATAGTTGAAAATACGGGGAAGAACTTGGAGGCGGCATGGTTCAAACAATTGATATAAAAGCATATAGGGGATTAAAGAACATTACAAAATCTCAGCAGGGTAAATATTCTTGTGGGAGAAAACAATACTGGAAAAACGTCAACCTAGGAATATAATGGTGCAAAGTGCAAGAAAGATATAAAAATTGAATCATGAAATGGGTTTGTGGTAAGCTATAGATATAAGCACTGAAATAGAAATTAAAGGATGGAATGGTATGACAAGTTGGAAATTGTGTGTGGAAGATTATGGAAAAATAAAATCAGCAGAAATGGAATGTGCACCGCTTACCTTGATTGTCGGTGACAATAATTGTGGAAAAAGTTATTTGATGTCTTTGCTATGGGGAATAAAGAATATTGGTGCAATCCATCTTTTTTTGAAAAAAGAGATGCAGAGATAAACGAAGAGGAAAGATTGTTAAAGGATTGGATATCCCAACAGATAAATCTTGCATTTGAAAATGGTCAGAGTATTGTCGGGATGGAAGATATTTCCGACTGGTGTCGTGCTGTTATCAATCAGCGGCTGTCACAGAACAAAGATTCGTTATTAAAATGGATCTTTAACAGCGAACAGGTTTCTGCAAAAAAATCCAGATTCATTTATCAAATAGGGCATTTAAAGAGAGAAAACTTTGTTTTATAAGAACCACGGATGATAATATAATAATGAAAGCTGATTATGGAAAAAACAAAACGGATAATTATGGCATTCGAAACTTAGAGGGAAAAACGGATGATCATAGTGTTGAGATTTTAATGAAGGGTATATTTGCTTTTGTATTACAAATAAATTATGGGAAAAATCGATATGAAAATTTATTCCTTCCAGCTGCGAGAACAGGTTTTATTCTTACAAAAGATCTGGTGAATCAGGTAGGAAGAGAGCAGACATTTAATATGGAACCGGAAACCAAACCAATGTCTCCATTTACAAGACCAATCAATCAGTTTTTGGATGTTATTAATGTGCTTTCTCTGGAAAATCAGCCATCTGCAAAAAAGAAGAAAGATTATTGATCTGATAGAACATCAAATGACTTCCGGAACGATAGAAATCAGTGATTCGCCAAACAAAGAGATTCGGTATGTTACAGAAACGGAAAACGGAGAACAGAAAAGTTTACCACTTCGTACAGTCTCCGCTGTGGTAACGGAACTTTCTCCATTAATTTTACTGTTGAAACATATGGAAAACATTGAGTCTTTATGCTATGAAGAGCCTGAGATGTGCCTGCATCCGCAGCTGCAGCATCAGATGGGAAGGGTTATGGCACGTATTGTAAATAGCGGAATAGATGTTATTGCAACCACACATAGCGATATTTTACTCCAGTCGATTAATAACAAAATAGCTTTGAAAAGCCATCCTCAAAAAGAAGATTTATGCAAAAAACTTCAATTGGAAGAGGAAGATTTGCTGTTGGATACACAGGTAAAAGTGTACCAGTTTCAGGAACATAACGGAAAAAGCCAGTTGATAGAAATTCCTTGCGGACAAAATGGATTTGCAGTACCGACATTTAATAATGCATTGGATGATATCATGGGAGAAGCTTATATGGTACAGGGGAATTCAGATGAATAAAAGAACATTTGTTATTTCGGAATTAATGCAAAATAACTTTATAGAGGAAACAGAACAGAAAGTTTTACTGGAAGAAACCGAAGAATCCGGTAAAAGTTTATTGATAGTGCAGCTTCCGAATGCACAAAAGATTTTTGTATAAAAATGTAGATAAAAAACATACAGATATGTACTTTTTTTAAAGCAGATCAAAAATATTCCATGATGAAACGAGTTGATCATATTATTTTGGAACATACAGGAGATGATACATGGAATTTACATTTGATCGAGATGAAATCAAGTGTGGGAGTACAAAAATGGATAGAGGTCAAGGGAAAATTTCGTGCAAGCTATCTCGTTTCACAGGCGATTGCAGCTATGCTCGAAATACCTTTAGATCATACATATTTATATACTACCTATGAAAAAGAATGCTTTGATACATGTAGTGAGACAATGCCGGTAGAACGACGTGTGCGAACGGGAAATATTCCGCCGAAAAGAGAATGGGAAAGTGGACGAGTTGAATTGAACTTTGGAGAGAAGATACCATTTGATCATGAGAAGGTGCAAATGACTCGGAGCACAGATGGATTGAAGGGAAATGTTCAAATGAAATGAAGAATTATATTCAAGTCCAAATGATGGCAATTGTTGGCTCAATGATTGGCAAACTATAGTATGAGTTATAATGACAAAAAGATAATGTATTTGGAAGGGGCACAAAAGAATGAAATCAGAATTAGTAATTGTAAAAGGGCAGGAGTTTAAAATTTCTGTTCAGGACACAATAAAGGAAGATGATATTTTTATAGAGCAATATAAGCAGGCAGCCGATATGCTGGATGCAATTCTGTCAGAAAATCAAGATTCAGATAAGAACAAAAACAATACGATACATTTATGGCAGCAAACAGAATATGAAAACAATATTATTGCTTTTTGCGGAGATCGTGGAGACGGAAAAAGCAGTGCAATGTTAACCTTTATAAATGCATTATGTTGTAAAGATGATCATAAAGAGGATGATGAGATTGAGTTATTTAAAAATCGTATAGATAAGAAAACATATATTGCAGAACCAATTGTGATAGATCCGTCACAGTTTGATGATGTACATAATGTGCTGGATATTGTACTTGCAAAAATGTATAAAAACTTCAATGACAAATACCAGAAGGATAATCGGGAAAGTGATGAATCAAAGGCACTAGATTTATTGAAGCGATTTCAGAAAGTATATCGTCAGATTGCAATGATTTATGATCAGCAAAAAATACTGGATAAAGAATTTGATTATGAGGGAAATATTGACAAACTTGCGAAGTTGGGGAAAGCACAAATCTGAAAAGTGATTTTGAAAATTTGATAATACAGTATTTGGAATTTATGAACAATAAGGCTGAGATATCAAAGAGTCAATTGTTGATTGCAATTGACGATCTGGATCTTTTGTAATCAGGTAGCATATAAATTAGCAGAGCAGATTCGAAAATATTTAATAATTCCACATGTTGTAATTGTTATGGCTGTAAAAAATGATCAATTGCAATTGGCGATGCAGGAGAAAAATATAAACGAATATAAGGCAGTTATTCAATATACGGGGAAATTTGATAATAAGGAAACTAGTAATGAGTTAGATTTTGAAATCAAAAATATGGCTGAAAGATATGTTTCAAAACTTATTCCAAAGGCAAGAAGAATATATATGCCAAAAATGAGAAATATATCGGAAACAAAAATTTCATATAAAGAAAAGGTGGACGATAAAGAAAAAATTATTTGGGATTCAAATGAGGATACGTTGGTCAAGTCTGTTTTGGAATTAATACATGAAAAAACGGGAATGATATTTTTGGAAGAAGACACCGGAATGAGTTATTTGGTGCCTGATAATTTAAGAGATTTAATTAATTGGATTTCTCAGCTGACCAAAATGAAGAGTGTGGAGAAGAAAAGAAAAAATCGAAATAAAGATGAAGAAGAATCTGAGATGGAAGATAATAACTTAGAAAAGGATGGTAAGTTAATAGAAAAAATCAAGAAAGAAAACATAGATAAATTTTATGAAATTTTTATATCGGATTGGGTGGATAGAGAGTTACCTTGGGGATGGAAAAAGCGTTTTAATACATTGGAAGGTATGGATGTGATTCATATCAATGCAAATGTTAAGAAAATGATAGAACCATTGTTTGATTGGGATGAAATTAATAAGGCGCAGTTTGAACAAATGTTTAGATGGCATGGTGGAGAAAGTTCCGTTGAATTTTTTGAAATTATGTACTATTTTGAAAATTTTAACAATAATATTTTTGATATAGAAAGAGAAAAAATATTATATGCAATAAAATGTATATATACTATTAAATTCAATCAAGCACGATTAGCGGGAAGTTTATTTAAGCCGGAAGGCTATATAAATGGCTATATATGGGGTGAAACTTTTAGAAATACAATCCTAGTGTGGCACCGAAGGGAGTAATCGACCGTTCACGATTTGCTTTAACGACACGAGCAGAATACAATGTAATATTAAAATCTTATTTTAAAGAAGGAAAGGTAATAGACGAACAAACTAATAAAGTTTCTAAAATTGGAGATGAAGATAAAGAAAAATATTTGAAATGTTGGTTATTAATCGGATTATTGGCTAACACATACGAAACGTGGAGAAATCACCCTCCTGTTAGAACTTTTAGTAGGACAAAAATTATAGCTGGAAATAACCAATTGTTAAATTATGTTGAAAATAGCATGGAAAATTATCTTGTAAGTCTTGGAAATGTTGATGTTCTGTTTGATAAAATTAATTTAGAACAGATTGGAATAAACCGAAAGGATGATTATTATAGAACAATAATAGAAAAAATAAAATCTAATAACGAAAAAAGTATATTATGTGCGCAGAAAATCGCTTCGAATGTTGATGTGGCAATGCAAATAAGAAAATATTGTCTCAATAATAATGATTATAAGGGTGGAACGAAGTCAGAGTTCGAACGCAGTGAAAAATTAGCAGAGGTGTTTTTGGAAAATATAGCAGATTTTATGAAAACGTATATAGGGTTGGAAATCGAATTGGAGGATTTGAAATATTTTAAGTTTGATGAAGGTGATAAAGTGGATATATGTGAACTTTATGCACAACTGGTTGAAGAAGCAATCAAAGAGCAAGAAAAACTTGCACAACAAAATGTATTTAACAAAGGTTATGATTTAACACAAAAATTTAAAGATAAAATTACTGCAGACCCTTCAAATTATAAAGAAAAATTGCAAAAAGTATCCGGACATTTGAGAAATACTTCGGCAGAGAATGCCAAAAGCAATCTGGATAGTTTGGCAGATAATATTCAGCGTTATAGAGCCCTTAATAACAAATTGCCGAAAGATTTGAAAGTAGAGGAGTTATGTGATTATTATTCTCGGGTTATACAATTATATCTGAGTGATAAAAACATGGAATTGTCAAAAGAAATGTGTGAAAAATACAAAGATTTGGCTAAGATACAACAAATAATTGAAAATGATCTGAAATAAATTTATGAGGACATCATGGAGATAGAGATTACAAATTTAAAAATTATATTCAAAGAAATTTCATATAGGAATATTAATAATGGTAATCTTAAAGACAGGGATCGGACAGGGGTAAGCCATAGCAAAATAGGCAAGGAAATTTATATGCAGGAGGCAAGAAGAGCATTCTGTAATAAAACAGAAGATGAAATGCAAAATACATATCATCTGTTGGAACAAAGTATGTTTGATCCGGTAACTAAGAAGAACAGCGTATTTAATGCAGTGATGGCATTGGCGGAAAAATTGCTAATTTACGATGGAGAAGAGATTCGTTGTAAAGTCGATGAACTTCTGCGTTGGAGAGAAGTTTCTTTTCAACTGGGCGAGGATTTACTGACGTGTGCATTTCTGGCGGCAGAAGATTTGCGGTATGGAATCACTACAAAATTTTTTGCATGGAAGCCGATTATCCGAAGCGATGATGACCGTTTATATAATATTCTGGATCGGGGGATGGCAGAGAATCATTTTCATCTGGCAGGGTCAACGAAGATATTTGAACTGAACTGGATTTGTCTCATGAATCTGATTGAAGGAAGATTGCATGATTTTCGGAAAATCTCTCGCGGAATGCAGACATATACAGTTGATCGTTGTGATACTGAAGCAAAAAAAATGAAGACTTATATACGGTGTGTCAGAGAGCTGCAATTTTGCGGTGCTATTTGTTCTGTGTATTAAAACAAAACAAATATTTAAAAGAAAAAGCAGAAACGCTTTTAGGTTATACAAAAAATAGTATTTCAGTAAATTCATGTGTATGGGAAATACAGGATCTGGTGATCTTATGCAAAAATAAATATGGTGCCAAAATAACAGATCAGGGAGCATTGGACTATGCACTTGAAAAAGATATGATAGATCGGAATGATAATTCATGCCGCTTGATGGCTGGGGAGAGAAGATTTCTGTATGAATGTTATAGGGCGGCAAAAACGAATCAGTTTAATGAATACCAGAAAAACTGCTTTTATAAATATCTGATGCTTCGGGTATCTTTCAGGGGAGAAATGATTCAGATCAATGAGAGAAAAGGCTTTTCGAATTTTGAAGGGTATCAGAGTCGAAAAGAAATCTTTATTGAGGGTGAGACGGCATATGAGGATGAATTGGTGAGAATAGCGTTAAATGAAACCCTGAGAAAGGAGAATATACGATCCTTAGAGGCACGTATCTGTCCCAAAAAACATTCTGCTGATTTATATAAAACACTGTATCATAATGAAAGAATTGTAAAAGAATTAGAAAATAAAAGTGCAAATGGAGAAGATGTGACAGAAAAGCTGATTTACGTATTGCATTTCCCGAAGATACATGATGAAAAGTTTTACATGGGAGTTCCGAGAAATAATAATGCAAGGATGCTGGCATTCAAGCAGATGAGGAGTACGGTAGCTTTTCTGGAAAAAGAAACCCGCATGAATAAATACATCCGCGGTATAGATACCTGTGCCAGTGAACTTGACTGCAGACCGGAAGTATATGCACAAATTTACAGATACATGTCGAATGTTGTATTCAAAACGTCTGTAAAAGGAAAAATGGGGATTGTGCAGGCAAACAAAAACTCCGGCTGACATATCATGTGGGGAAGATTTCCTGGATATTGTTGACGGTCTCCGGGCAATTGATGAAGTATTGCTTTTTTGTGGGCTGGGGCGTGGCAGTAGATTGGGACATGCTCTGGCACTGGGGATAGATCCGGATGCTTATTATAAGTATAAGAACAAAAAGCTGGTTTTGTCGAAACAGATCCTGCTGGATGACCTGGCATGGCTTCTGGTTAAGGCAGAAGAGACCGGATGCCGCATAGAGAGCCAGCTGAATGAAGAACTGAAAGAAAAATTTTATTATCTTTATACCGAAATATATGGGAAAAGCATGGTTGGAACCGATGAAGTTTCATGCATGGATTATTATCAGAGCTGGAAATTAAGAGGGGATAACCCACAGCTATATCTTTTGCCAGATGAGATTTATGAAAGAAAATTGGAAAATCCTAAGCATGAACTGCAGCGTTTTGACAAATATGCGTTTAATGATGGATTGGGAGAACAGGGACAAATTATCAGAAAAAGAAAGAAGATAAGAAAATTATATCGGGCGTATCATTACAGCGAATCTGTAAGAGAAAAGGGGAATGAACAGGCAGAATTTAAAGTGGATGAGAGGTACGCAGATGTAGTAAGACAAGTGCAGGATAAGATGATTGCGCAATTAGTAAAGGAAGGAATTGCAATAGAGACAAATCCATCCTCTAATTATCTGATCGGAACAATTCAAAAATATGATGAGCACCCAATTTTAAGATTTAATTCGAGAAAATTAAAAGAGACCGAACGGAATATGTCATTGAATGTATCAATCAATACAGACGACCAGGGTGTTTTTGATACATTGCTTGAGAATGAATATGCATTGATGACACTTGCACTGAAGAAAAAGAAAGACAAAGATAATCATCCGGAATATGATATTGAGGATATATATGAGTGGATTGATTATGTAAGGCAAATGGGATTGGAGCAGAGCTTTAAATAAAAATAGTAAAGTTAAAGGATAACACAATGAAAATATGTATTATACACTGTTTTGACACCTATGAACATCGTGTAGATCTCCTGCACGATTATTTTAAAGCAAAAGGCACTGAAGTAACGGTTATCACATCCGATTACATGCACTTTGAAAAGAGAAAAAGAACAGATAAAAAAGAGGACTTCCATTATATAAAGGCAATTCCATATGCATCAAATTTGTCACTTACAAGACTGTGGTCACATTTGAGGCTATCGAAAAATATTTTGCAAAGATAGAATCAAAAGAGTATGATCTTTTGTGGGTATTGATTCCGCCGAACTGTTTTGTGAGGGATGCAGCCATCTATAAGCGTAAATATAGGGAAACAAAACTGGTTTTTGATGTGATTGATATGTGGCCGGAGACAATGCCAATTGCAAAATTTAAGGATTTGCCCCTTTTACATATTGGCAGAAGTTGCGCGATAAATACTTGAATGCTGCGGATGCGATTGTAACGGAATGTAATCTGTATCAGAAAAAGCTGCCACAAACGATTGATCGAAAAAACTTCATACCATATATCTTGCACGAAAACTTACACCATATCAAGGAAAAGCTGAGTTGCCACAAAACAGGATTTCTCTGTGCTATTTGGGGTCTGTCAACAATATCATTGATATCCCGGCCGTGGCACAGCTTATCCGGAAATTGAATAAAAAGCTGCCGGTTGATATTCATATAATAGGTGATGGAGAAAAAAGAGAAGAATTTGTGAGGGAATGCAAGAATGCAGGGGCAGCAGTCATGTATCATGGAAAAATCTATGATGCAAAAGAAAAACAGAAAATATTTGATCAATGTCATTATGGTTTAAATATAATGAAAGCATCCGTGTTTGTTGGCTTGACGATGAAAAGCATGGATTATTTTGAAGCAGGGCTGCCAGTCATCAATAATATTCATGGGGATACATGGGATATTATAGAGAGAGAGAAGATTGGTGTGAATCTCAAAGAAAATACTACCGCGGCAGAGATGCTGGTATATGATGCGGCCATGCGTGAACGAGTGAGAGGATTTTTTGAGATAAATCTAGGAGAAGATACGTTTCAAAGAAAAGTAAAGGAGCTGTTGTTAGAATTATGAGATCCTCAAATTATGGAATATGGGAAACGATACAAAATATTTGTTATGTGATTCGCTCTCGAATTTTGATCCCAAAATCCCGCATGATTCGGTTTCCAATTGTAATCCGTGGAAAACAATATATAGATTTTGGAACAAATTTGACCACAGGGAGACGCTGTAGATTTGAGGTAAATGGGAAGCATAATGGGAAATGTCTGATTATTGGGAAAAATGTCAACATTGGAGATGACGTGAGTATACGGTGTGCAGATAAAATTGTCATCGGAAATCATGTGCTGATGGGATCAAAGGTCTTGATTATCGACAATTCACATGGTATTTATACTGGGGAAAAACAGGATTCACCAGAAACACCTCCAAATGAGAGAGCATTGTCCATGAAGCCGATTAAAATAGGCGATAACGTATGGATTGGAGAAGGGGCTGTTATCCAGCAGGGAGTTACTATTGGAGCAGGAAGTATCATTGCGGCAAATTCCGTTGTAACAAAGGATGTGCCAGCGCAAGTGATCGTTGGTGGAATTCCAGCTAAAGTTATCAAGAGATATGACTGTGAGAAAAAGCAATGGATAAGATAAAAGATAAGGTTTCCGTCATTATTCCTGTGTATAACAGCGAAAAAAAACAATTGTACATCCTGGATTCCGTAAAGCGGCAGACCAGATTTGATTATATCTGCGAGATATTGGTGATAAATGACGGATCAAAAGATCAATCTGAAGAACTGATTCAGAACTATATCTGTGAACACTCAGAACTTCCGATTTCTTATTATAGTAAAGAAAATGGAGGTGCTTCTTCTGCCAGAAATTTTGGAATGCGCAGGGCAAAAGGCGAATATATCGCATTTTTGGATTCGGACGATCTCTGGATGCCGGAAAAGATTGAAGTGCAGATGAAAATTTTACTGCAGCATAGAGAGATTGTATTTCTGGGGGCTGGGTATGAAGACAGACCTTTTTATATTATGACAAAAAGGATTGATGGTTTATATAAAGCTACTATTAAAGATATCTGCAAGAAGAATTTTCCCGTTACACCATCTGTTGTCTTTAAAGCAGAGGCAATCAAAACACTGGGATATTTTGATGAAAAACAGAAATTTGGGGAAGATATCAATTATTACCAGAAGTTCTGTATCTCTTATAATTATTATTATCTACCGCGAAAACTTGTAACGATTGGATTCCAAAAAGATTTTTTTGGTGCAACCGGACTGACCTCTCATATGAAAGAAATGCATCTGGGTACGATTAAAAATCTGCGTGAAGTTTATATGGAAGGACATATTTCAAAGAGTTTCTATTATGAAATGCGTATATTCTATTGGTTGAAATACTGCCGGAGATGCGTCAGACGATGGTTCAGGGATTGCATTTCTAAGGGGAAAAAGGTAGAATAATATAATTGTATGTAAGTTTATAGAGGAAAATGTCTATAAAGGTTGTAAAATATGATAGGAATTGTTATATTAAATTATGAAACATGGGATGTAACGCTGCAATGCATGGAAAGTATTATGGAAGCGGAGAATGAAGAAATGATTCGTATATATCTCGTGGATAATGCTTCCACCCGGAAGAAACCCAAAGAAATTGACAGGTTTATTGAGCAGCACAGTGTAACTTATATTGAGGCTGCCGAAAACCGCGGTTATGCAGCAGGAAATAATTTGGGAATTTGTCAGGCGTTGAAAGATCAGTGTACATATGTTTTGATTACGAACAATGACATACGATTTCGAGGTGCCGCTATCCATAGGATGAAACAGCTTCTGGAATCAAGCGACAGGATTGGAATTGTAGGACCACAGGTGGTAGGACTGGATGGGATTCATCAGCCGAGTGTGGCAATGTACAGAACAGGGATACGTGAGATCTTTCATTTTTATACAGGTTTCAGGTGTTTTCATCGAAAAGCAATGAGAGAGTATCAGGGAATGGATCAGGATGCTGGGGACAGTATCCTGTTTATCATGTTTCGGGATGCTGTTTTTAATGAACCGAAAGGCAGCAGAGACGTTGTATCCATTAGATGAAAACACATTTCTGTATGATGAAGAACTGATTATCGGGATACGGATGGAACAGGCGGGACTGCAGACATGGTATTGTGGGATCGCGGTTGTGGAACATCATCATGGATACACGACACAGAAAAACAGTGCGTTTATGCAGAAATGTATTCGGGAGAGTGAGCAGTATTATTGTCGGGAGTATTTGAAAACAGGTGTATTGCAAAGGTGCTTGCTATACTGTTATCGTAAAACATTACAGGTTCTGCGTTATCTACATTGTAAAATAATAAGGTGAAAATATGATACATATTATGATGGCAACCTATAATGGAGAAAAATATCTTTGTGAACAGATTGAATCTATATTAAATCAGACTTACACAGAATGGAAACTTTATATCAGGGATGATGGATCGTGTGATCATACGATAGAGATCATAGATCAATATACAAAAAAGTATCCGGAACAAATTATCCAATTACATTCAGAAAGTGAAATGCATGGGGCAAAGTATAATTTTTTATATTTGTATAAAGAAATTCCAAAAGCAGAGTATTATGCATTTTGCGATCAGGATGATATATGGGGAAAAAATAAATTACAGCGTCTGCTGGAAATTGCTGAAAAATATGATGAAAATGAGATGCTGTTGATATATCATGATATGAAATTAGGGAAGGACAGACGTTCAGTTTTAGATATAGGCTATTTTGAATATTCGAAAATGAATATTGATGAAAAACATCCATTACAACAGGCTTTGTTATATAATGTGATCCCAGGCTGCGCAATGTTTTAACCATACATTAAAAAATATTGTTGAAGAAATTCCAGAAGCCTGTTTTATGCATGATTGGTGGATCACTCTTTCTACTATTTATAATGGTGGGAAGATAGTTTTTGTTCTGATAAATTGAGTTTGTATCGACAACATCAAGACAACGAAATTGGTGCAGTGAAAAAATGGATGTCAGGTATGTACTTAGAAAAGCGTATAAACTTTTTTCGTTAAAAGATTATTACAGAAACAATAAAGAAATGAAAGACTTGCGAAATGAGCAAGGAAAAAAGTTGTTATATACGTTTTCAAGTGTGAAAGGGGAAAACAAAAGAATATTAAATATATTTTTGGAAACTTTTAAAGGAAAAAACAAGATATCTGCATATATAAATTGTAGAAAGGCCGGATTTGTTTTTTATAATGAAATATATACATTTAAATTTTTTGTTATGTAAAATAGAAAAAAGAGGAAAGAATAATGTCAAAAAAGAGATGTCTTTGGATCATTGGTATTATATTGCTGGCAATAATAGGAATCTCTTCTACCATGAGTATTAAAAGCAATTTCTTAAATGAAGTATGTACAGTAAAATTTTTGATTAATGCAGATCAGCCGGGAAATTATCAACTCTATTATGGAAAGAATACAAATTTTTCAGAAGAACAGTCGGAAACAGTAATTTATAAGAAAGCTGGAGAAGATCAAGTACTTAGTTTTGAGATTCCATGTAATGCAAAATACATTCGATGGGATATTAATCAATGTATTACAAATACAAGAGTGTTGAAGGCATATGCGAAATATAATCATTATACAATACCGATTGATCTTGATAGTATAGTAAATTCTCAAAATCAGATTATGATAGAAAAAATCATTAAAGAAAATGATTTTGCATGTATTCAAACATCTGGTAATGATGCAAATTTGACACTTGATATTAGCTCAATGGGGATTGAAAAAAAGCTCAAGAACACATGACAAAAGTTGATAATGTAAAGAAAGTTATTTTGAGCATTGCCGTTATATTGCTTTTTTTGAATATATATAAGAATTCTTTTAATATACAACAATTGCTAAAAGATATTTTTAGTAACAGAGAAATGATTTTTCGACTTTCTAAAAATGATTTTATGGTGAAATATGCCGGATCATATTTTGGAATTATTTGGGCATTTGCTCAGCCGATGGTCACAATTCTTTTATATTGGTTTGTTTTTCAAATGGGATTTCGTTCAGGCGCTGTGGGTGAAACACCATTTGTATTATGGCTGATTGCCGGTATGATTCCGTGGTTTTATTTTTCAGATGCAATCTCTACCGGGACAAATAGCCTGATTGAATACAGTTATCTGGTGAAAAAAAGGTAGTATTTAAGATCAGTATTCTTCCGATTGTAAAAAGTAATATCAGCATTATTTGTACACTTGTTCTTTTTGATTGTCATGGTGTTGATTTTTGCTGTTTATGGATATATGCCGGATTTGTATACTATTCAGATTGTTTATTATCTGTTTTGTATGTTTGTGTTTGCACTGGGATTGGCGTATATAGGGAGTGCATTGATTGTTTTCTTTAGAGATTTGGGTCAGATTATCAATATTTTATTGCAAATTGGAATGTGGATGACGCCTATTATGTGGCAGAATACGATGTTGCCGAAGTCATGGCAGCCATTTTTGAAATTAAATCCTATTTATTATATTGTATCGGGATATCGTGATTGTCTGATTAATAAGATTCCATTTTGGCAGCACAATACATAATATATGTTTTTGGCTAGTTACAGCAACTTTATTCCTTGTTGGAATTCGATTATTTAGCAAATTAAAAGTGCATTTTGCAGATGTACTATAAATAACAGGAGAAAAGAATTGGAAACCATTATTGATATTAAACATTTGAATAAAGTATATAATTTATATGATAAACCAATTGACCGTTTAAAAGAAGTGTTGAGTCCAACTCATAAATCTTATCATAGAGAGCATTATGCATTAAATGATATAAGTTTAGAAATAAAAAGGGTGAATCCGTTGGAATTGTAGGTAAAAATGGATCAGGAAAATCAACTCTGTTAAAAATCATTACAGGGGTATTAAATCCTACAAGTGGAGAAATAAATGTAAAAGGTAAAATTTCTGCATTATTGGAATTAGGAGCTGGGTTCAATCCAGAGTATACAGGAATAGAAAATATTTATTTGAATGGTACAATGATGGGCTATTCCAAAGCGGAAATGGATGAAAAAGTAGATGATATTATTGCTTTCGCTGATATAGGGGATTTTATTAATCAGCCAGTCAAAACATACTCCTCAGGTATGTTTGCAAGACTGGCATTTGCTGTTTCTATTAATGTAGAGCCGGAGATTCTGATTGTGGATGAAACCTTGTCTGTTGGAGATACGAGATTTCAGATAAAATGTATGGATAAAATGAAAGAAATGATGGAGGGAGGGACAACAGTTTTATTTGTTTCTCACGATATTAATGCAATTCGACGTTTTGTACTAAGTGCGTATGGATTAATGAGGGAAGACTAAAAGAAATAGGGTCGGTAAATACGGTTTCTGATCATTATATGGATTTCTTGAAAATATTAGATGTGGAAAATGAGAGGAAGAAAGAGGAGCATGTATCGGAAATAGAGTTTATACCTAAAAATAATGTTGTTGCAGAAGTTGTTGAGTTTAAGGTGTTGAATATAAAGAATGAAATCATAGATACTATGTATTATGATGAAACAATTAAAATTAGAATGGTATATGATGTGTACGATGAGACAATAAAAACCCGGTTTTGGGAGTTGCTATTCGTTCTTGTGATGATAAATATATTAATGGGTTAAATACATTACTTGATAATAAAAAATTCCATGGAAATATGGAAGAAATCAAATGGTGTTAGAGTATGTAGATGGAATTCTTGCATTGAGTGGGAAATATTATTTTGATGTAGCTTTATTTGAACAAACAGCAACAGTTCCAATTCAGTATATTACTAAAATTAAAGAGATAGAAATAATTGCAAATTACGATGGAGAAGGCGTTTATATTATGCCACATCAATGGAGGTCGGGAATAAATGAGTAAGTATAATTTTAAGCTATATATGGAAAATGAAAATTCGTTATCAATTATTATCGACATGATGAGGCCTGAGAGTATAGTATTAGAATTTTGGTCCAGCAAATGGAAGAATGACAAAATACATACATGAAGATATGCGATGTGTTGTTGATATTGTGGAAATTGATGAAGAATCCGGAAGTGAAGCGGCAAAATACAGTAGAAATGCTTTTTTAGGTGAAAAAGAAGGAAATATTGAGCAGTTTGAATGGTATGACAAAATAAAAGAAAATAGATATGATTATATCATTTTTGCGGATGTTTTGGAACATTTACATGATCCGGCAGAAGTATTAAGGAGGGTAAAAATATTATTGTCAGATGAAGGAGTGATTTTATTATCTGTTCCTAATATTGCACATAATGCAATTTTACTTGAATTAATGCAAAATGAATTTCCATATAAAAAGTTGGGCTTTTGGATGACACACATATTCACTTTTTACATATTATAGCTTAAAAAAATGATAAAAGAATGTGGCTATCAGTGTATAAAAGAAAAAGCGACATACTGTTATCCAAAAGATACAGAATTCCAAATTTCATATGATGTGATAGAAGGAAACTGTAAGAAAGCTCTGTGTAATAGAGAATATGGAGATGTGTACCAATTTGTATTTCAGATTGCAGATGAATCAAACGAATATTTTGTGAATAGGAAATCAAATACATGCGAGAGTAGATTCGCAGAGTATGAAATGTCTTGCGATTATGGAGAAAACACATCAGATTTTTCAGAAAAAAAAAATGTATAAAGAGATATTTTAAACCTGGAAAAAATCAGTTTACTTTGGATTTGTCTGGGCTGGATAATATTACTGCTTTGCGCATTGATCCAATGGAGTGTATGTGTATTATAAAAAATTTCCATGTGTATGAAATGAAACAAAACAAAAGTTTAAAATACTCTCATCAAATGGTATAGAAACAGAACATGGATATATTTTTGATACCAAAGATCCTATGATTTTTATAGAACTTCCTGAAAGTGGAATACAACAAATTGAAATCTTATTTGAAGTTGTAGATTACGAAAATATAGCGATAGAAAGGGAATATCAGCAAGCTGAAAAATTAGTTGAGATAGAAGAAAAAAACTCTGAAAAAGAACTACAGATAAAAGAAAAACAGGAATTAATAGATAAACAGAAAAAAGAACTTGATTTATATGAACAAGAACTTGACCATTATAAAAAACACTATTTTGCTGCTATCAATCAAAGAGAAGAACTAAAAAGAAATTTGGAAAATATGAATAGGGCTTATAATGATGTATTAAATTCTCAATGTTGGAAAATGACCAAACCCATACGTGTGGTACTTGGAGAAATAGAGAATTGGTTACGTTCACATCGTAGTACATATCTGATTGGAAAGGGAATTAAGTCTGTTTGCACAGAAGGAATAGGTGCAACGGCTGAAAAAGTAAAAAAATACAAGCAGATTTCAGCAGAATTTAGAACTTATAAAGATGAGGTGAAGGCGGCACATAGATCCAAACAAACGATAGAATGTAATAATGAAAATATTATTTTTAGTATTGTCGTTCCTCTGTATAATACTCGAAAGATTTTTTGAAAGAAATGATTCAATCGGTAATAAATCAAACCTATGAGGAATGGGAATTGTGTATGGCAGATGGAAGTGATTCTGAACATGGTTATGTTGGACGGATTTGCGAAAAATATGCAGCTTCTGAAAAAAGAATTAAATATAAACATTTAGAAAAAAAATGGTGGGATATCAGAAAACACAAACGAAGCTTTGAAAATGGCTACAGGGCAATATATTGGCTTATTTGATCATGATGATCTATTACATCCGTCAGCAATGTATGAATACATGAAAGTTATTACTGAAAGAAATGCAGATTTTATTTATTGTGATGAGAATAAATTTGAAAAGATAGATGATAAATTTTTTGATCCGAATTTTAAGCCAGATTTTGATTTGGATTATTTGAGGGCAAATAATTATATTTGTCATTTTTCGGTATTTAGTCATACATTGCTGGATCAGGTTGGTAAATTCAGAAAAGAATATGACGGTTCTCAAGATCATGATATGATATTACGGTTAACAGAACAGGCAAACGAGATCGTGCATATTCCGAAAGTTTTATATCATTGGAGATGTAGTAAATTTTCAGTTGCTTCTAATCCAGATGCGAAACCATATACCGCAGAAAGTGGAATTAAAGCAGTCAATGAGCATTTGAGAAGGTGTGGATTAAATGGATATGCAGAAAGTAGTTCTGTGCATCCAAATGTATACAGGCTTCATTATGAAATAAAAGGGAATCCATTAATTTCGATTATCATTCCTAATAAGGATCATATTGTCGATTTGTCGCGATGCATTGATTCCATTTTGCAAAAGTCAACATATTTAAATTATGAAATTATTATAGTTGAAAATAATAGTACGCAAAAAGAAACATTTGAATATTATGAAAAAATTCAGAAAAAGATAATATTCAAGTGAAAGTTTATGAAACACATGGAGAATTTAATTATTCTGCTATTAATAACTTTGGAGTGAAATATGCAAAAGGAGAGCATATTTTATTGTTAAATAATGATATAGAAATTATTAGTAATAGCTGGTTAGAAGAGATGCTAATGTTTTCGCAAAGAGAAGATGTAGGAGCTGTTGGGGCGAAACTTTATTATCCCAATAATACTATCCAACATGCAGGAGTGATACTAGGAATAGGCGGAGTAGCTGGACATTCACATAAATATTTTGATAGAAGTGCCACTGGATATATGTCACGTTGTTTTATACAACAGGATTTGTCAGCAGTGACAGCGGCATGCCTTATGATGAAAAAATCTGTTTTTGAACAAGTGAATGGATTAGATGAGGAAAATTTTAAAGTTGCATTTAATGATGTAGATCTTTGCATGAAGATAAGAAAAGCTGGTTATCTAATTGTTTGGACGCCATATGCAGAGGCATATCATTATGAATCTATTTCCAGAGGAACAGAAGATACACCCGAAAAGCAGGCTAGATTTAAAGGAGGAGCGGAAGCGTTTATGATAAAATGGAAAAAAGAACTGGAGTTGGGAGATCCATATTATAATCAAAATTTGACATTGGAAAGGGAAGATTTTTCAATTAATTAGTGATAATATATTGTTTATATAGCTGAAGGAAAGGAAAATTAAGATGATGGATTTCTTGAGTTATCTCCGAAAAGTAAAAAAAATCTCAAAAACCAGAATTGTATGCATTATAATATTTACAATATTGTTGTTTGTTGCAATTATAAAATATGGAGGAGATGTTAAGTCAGTTGTAGAAAAGGATACTGATTATTCAATTCAGAATGATACTGTTGTAGGTCCAATTCAATAGGGGAGAAAACTATTATTTCTCAAACCTTTATAATGAATAAAAATTTTGACGGAATAAAGGTGTTAATGGCAAATTATGCCTGTTTACAAAAAAGGAAATATCAATGTTGTAATTACAAATGAAAGTAATGATAATGTAATATATGATGAAAAAATTGAAACAGAGAAAATAAAGGATAACTCTTATTATACATTTGCTCTTGAAAAAAAAAAAGAAGAAATAACGAATAGGACTAAATTTAGAATTGATATAATGGGGGAGAAAGTCGAAAAAAGGGACTGGTATTACTGTTTGGAGGTCAAATAAAGATCAATATCAAGATGGAGAGTTATATATAAATAATGAGAAGCAAAATGCGGATATAGTATTTAAGACGGTAGATAATCAAGAAAAATATAAATGGGGAGTTTTTATTAAAAGGATAGAGGTTCTTGGGCTTGTATATGTATTTTTATTATTAAATTGTTTTTTTGATTTTAAAGTCTTATATGGATATATATATAAATATCGTGTATGGATAGCAATAGGTTTATTTGTTTTTTGCGTGGCTAATCAGTTTAATTTTTCTTCAATATATCAATGGGATAATTATGTCCAAACAGGAAGCGGATCGGAATATGTTGAACCTATTTTTGGCAAATCGCGTGCAATTAGGAGCGATGAATGGCTTGTGGATCTTCCACGAGCAATGTCTGCTGAGTATGTGAATTATGGAAAGATAAATGATATAGTTCGTGCAACAAAAACATCAGATTTGTCTGCTAGTGGTTTATACTTATCCTATTCTGCCTTGGCAAAGCCGGCTGAATGGGGTTATTATTTGTTTGGTACTTCTTATGGAGTATCTTTCTTTTGGTCATTTCGTATGATATTTGGCTTTTTGATTATGTTCGAATTTATAATGTTGTTAACAAAACAGAATAAATTTGTGTCTATTATGGGAGCTGTAATGATTTGGTTTTCCAGTTATAATATGTGGTGGGCATCGGCACTTGATTGGATGATGGAAGGATGTGCAGCACTTGTTTTAGCAGGATATTTTTGAAATTGCAGGATCGAAAAAAAAGGATTATATTTGGATTGGGTATTGCAGTCGCAACATCAAATTTTATTGTAGATTTATATCCAGCATGGATGGTGCCGGCAGGATATGTTTTTTGGTTTTATTAATTTGGTTGATTATAAAAAATATAAGTGTTTTGAAAAGATATACAATAAAAGATTGGATTATTGTTGTAGTTTGCTTGAGCTTCATGTGTAGTATAGTAGAGACATATTTATATAATTATATGGATTATATAAAAGCTATTACAAAAACTGTTTATCCGGGAAAAAGAATTGGTGTAGGTGGTTTTTCACTAATAAAATTACTGGGATATTTTTCATCCTTTCTTAGTTCGTTTGTTGATTATCAAAATCCATGTGAAATGGGATGTTTTTATGGAGTGTTTCCTGTAGGAATAGTAGTATATATTTTAGCACTAATAAAAAAAAGGGGGAAGATCCCTTTTGATGTGGTTACTTATGATTCCGGCTGCATTATTAACACCATATTGTTTGACTGAAATTCCGGAAAGGATTGCAAAAATTACGTTGCTTTCATATACAGTTCCAGAGAGAGCGGTAGATATTTTAGGTTTCCTTATGGTTTTATATTTTCTTATAGGAATATCGGAATTGGAAAATGATGGGCTTGATAGAAAAATAGGATTAATAGTTTGCACTTTATCTGTTGGCTGTGCGGTATTATATGAAAAATGGAATTATATGAGTGACAAGAGATGGATTTTAACAATTGTTTTGGCAATATTTACAACTATATACTTTACATGCGTTATTTCAAAAGTTAATTTGAAGTTAAAAAAGTGCGCTAGTTGTGTATTCATTGGTATAATATTCGTAGATGGAATTGCTATAAATCCGCTTATGTCAGGAGTAGATGCAATTACTAGTAAACCAATGGCTAAAGAAGTGAATAAGATTGTACAGGAAAATAGAAAAGCTAAGTGGATAACAACGGGTGGAATTATTGGAAATTATTTAATTGCATGTGGGGCACCAACATATAATTCCGTAAATTACATACCTAATTATGAATTTTGGAAGAAGATAGATCCACAAGGCAATTATGAGGAGGACTATAATAGATATGCACATGTAGGGGTGAATTTTACAGATGAAAATACGAGTGTAGAATTATTACAAGAGGATAGTATTAATTTGAATTTATCATACAATGATTTAAATAAAATTGATGTTACATATATTGCGTCAAGGTATCCAATAGATGAAGAAAAAGCTAGGGTAAAAAAAAAATATATGAAGAAAATGGAATGTGTATATATAAGAAAATATATAGATGAAATTATGTTTTGTAATATCAACATATATAAAAAGACAGTAAGTTGTAGATAATTTGGTAGAAAATTATCCGTAATATGATTATGTGGTCAGAAATGATGAAACAAAAGATGATACTGTAGAAATTTGCATGATTTTAGGCTATAATGAAGTATGCATGTAAATAGCCATTAAATATATGCTTCATGAATATTCCAGATGATTTCCGTGTGCCGAAACACTAATTTCTAATTTTCCAGAATTATGATTTCGGAAAGTCAGAATATTCATTTTATATGTGTGATTTGATTCTTGACGTGCAATGGTATAGAGGGAGGTAATTTATGTCTGGATGTTTAAGAATATTTATATGAATTTTTTTGAAGAAAAATTGAGAATTTTGCAGACGAGATGGCGATTAAAGAAAAAAATTAGAAATTGAAAAGGTGTAATGTTTGTTTTTTGATCTGTGTATCTTTTTATAGTTGAAAAACAAAATAGTTTAGAAGGATAGAGCATAGACAGCATTCTGATGCAGACCGGATTTGAAAAAGTATTGAATCTCCGGGAATACCTGATCATCATAGGTTGTCAGTTGGATTTTCAATCGGGTGCGTTGCTTAATGGTTTTCTGCCGAAAGCGCCCCAAGGCCTTAAGATCCATCATATCGAGATCAAAGAAGGTAATAAATCTTAGGTCATCCTGCATCATAAGAGTTTTAGCAATAACAAATGTGTCGACCTTATCTGTCTTTGTTTTACGAACATTGTTCTTACGCATTTGACAGGTTTTGATGGGGTTCAACACACACACTTGGTAGAACTCAGCAACAAGGTATCGAACAAGGTTGTCACCGTAGTGTGCCGTCGACTCAGGACCGATGATGATGCTGTTCTTATCGAATGATTCGAGCTTAGAGACCAGCAGTTGGAAGCCATCAGCGTCGTTTGTGAATTTGAACGGCTCAATGAGTATTTCACCGTCCGAAGAAATCGCAGCGGCGAAATGGTTGAGTTTGGCAATATCAATGCCTACAAAAATTTTCATGAGGTTGTACCTCCCTTTCATAAAGTCTGATACCATGATGTCCACCATCGATTATCATCGTAGACTTGATAGAAATAAGTACTCTGAGTGAAAAACACTCCGGCAACATCCAGCTGATAAACAATTCAGATAAAGGTAGCGGCAATACACTCCAGTTGAGTAGTCAAGCTACAGGGAAAAATCAAAAGTCCATAGTATCTGAATTGTATTGAACCACGATATTAAAAGAAAGGGAACGTGTGATAATTAACTTCCTAATTATCATACAAGTAAAAATGAAATATTTATTGTGTGGTATCTATTTAATATTTTCTGTGACAGGATTAACATTTATGAAAATAGGTAGCTCTGAGAAAATAGAAGTTATATTTTCAATAATGGGATTAAAATTTAGTATACAGTCATTGATAGGATATGCATGTTATGCTGTTAGTTTTTATTATATACAATTATAATTTCAAAATTTGATTTAAGTTTTATTGTTCCATTACTTGGAGGAATACTTAATGTTGTAGTTTTGATAATTGGGGTGTATTTATTTAAGGAACGAGCAACGTTATTATCAATATTGGGAACACTATTGATTATTATTGGAATAGTGATGATAAATTTAAAAACAAAATAATAGCACCATGCAAAAAGGAGAAAATGGATGAAAGTTTCAATTATTACGGTTACATATAATAATGATTCTAATTTAAAGAAAACATTAGATGCTTTATTAAGACAAGATTATGATGAAATCGAAAGTATCATAATAGACGGGGGATCTACAGATCATAGTGTTGAAATTATAAAAAAATTTGAAAAAAGGTTTCGTGGTACAGTGAAATGGGTATCTGAAAAGATAATGGGTTGTATAATGCATTAAATAAAGGGTTAGGTATGGTGACAGGAGATATTATAGGATGCTATTGGGATGAATATGCAACTGATGATACTATTTCAAAAATTGTAAAAAAAATACAAACTGAAAATTGTGATGGAGCACATGGAGATTTAATTATTGTAGATGGAGATAAAACAGTCCGTTACTGGAAAATGGGAGAGGGGAAAATTAAAAACGGATGGATGCCTGCTCATCCAACATTGTATCTAAAAAAAAAGAAGTATATGAGAAATATGGTGTATATAAAGAAAATTATAAGTGTTCTGCAGATTACGAATTTATGGTTAGGAGTTTAAAAGACGGAAGCGTAAAGTTGGCCTATATTCCGGAAATATTGATACGTATGTTTTATGGAGGGGTAAGTACAAATGGATTTAGTGCATATAAACAATCAATAAATGAGAGCGTACGTGCACTAAAAGAAAATGGGTTTAAACATCCCTATTATGTGATATTAAAAAGAGTGATGAAAACGGTTGGACAATTTAGATATCATAAAAAATGTAAATATAGTATGAGGGAGTAAAATTATGGATTATAAAAAAGATTTTTTTCACAGAGTTACAAAAATGCTTTAATGGATTATGTGTATATGTGTGAAAATTCGGAATCACATGCATGGGATAGGGTAATCTTAACTGCATCTAATGAGCAGCAGGCAGAAGCATATAGGTTACAAATTGAAGCTAGACAGAAACAGGGAAGATTACCGTATAATACCAGTTTTGAAGTTGTTGCAGACTATAAAGATCAAAGAGTTGGTTCAGGGGAGCAACATTAAATGTTTTAAGAAAATTGGTGTCAGATTATGGGGTGGAAAAACTACTTAGTGAAAAGATTTTATTGATTAATTCAGGTGGAGACTCTAAAAGGATACCTCAATATTCGGCCTGTGGAAAAGTTTTTGCTCCGGTTTTAAGAACATTGGAAAGCGAATATGTGTCAACAATTTTTGATGAGTTGCTTATTGCAAGTATTGATATATATAATAGAGTTGGTCGGGGAATATTGATTCTACCAAGTGACACAGAATTACTATTTGATTCCAGCCAGCTTGATTTATTATCTTGTGAAGCTGCAGGATTATCAATGAAAGCGCCAGTGTCGGAAGGAATAGAACATGGTTTTTTTAAGCGGACATGAGAAGTCCGATCATAGGAATTATAATATTAGCAAATTTCTTCATAAACTACCTGAAGAGATCCTTAGAGATCAAGGAGCGGTCGATATACACAATGAAGTGGATATTGATACGGGATGTATATGGATTGGAACAACGATAGTAGAAGCTTTTAATTGAATTATTTTATAAAAATAATTCAATTGATGAAGTGTTATTTGAAAAATTTGTAAATCCCAAGGTATGCCTTAATTTCTATTCGGATTTTGTGTATCCTTTAGCAGAAAATGGAACATTTGAAGAGTATTTAAAGCAAAGTCCTGAAAATGGTTTTTCAGAACAACTTACACAAGCAAGAACTACAATATGGAATCGCTTGAATAAATTTCAAATATCACTCATTAGGTTAATGCCAGCAAATTATATTCATTTTGGTATGACGCATGAGATGTTTGAATTGTGGACAAAGGAAATTGATAAGTTTGATTATTTAGGTTGGACAAGACGAATTAATACAAATGCAAAATCAGGTTCAGTTGTTAGAAGTATTATAGATTCGAATGTCTATATTCCGAAGAATGTCTATATTGAAGATAGTAAAGTTTTAAAAAATGTGAAATTGGAGAAGGAACTGTTTTATCAAATGTGGATATTGAAGCTGATGTACGGATCCCAGAAAATATTGTACTTAGTGGATTAAAGTTAAAAAATGGAAAGTATGTGTATCGCATATATGGAAAAGAAGATAATCCAAAGTCTTCTGCAAATGGTACTTTTCTTCACAGAACATTAAATGATCTTATGAAGGAATCTGCATGTGTTCCCTCTGATTTATGGGATGAGGAAACTCCATTTATTTGGAATGCAAATATATATTCTGAATGTGAAGATAGTAATGAAGCTTTGAAAGCTTCACTTAATTTATATAAAATCATAGAAGGAACAGCTTCACCAGAGGAGATCTCTTGCTGGAAACATTCTAATAGGATAAGTTTAAAAAATAGTTTTCTGAATGCTGATGTTGAGTGGATGGTTCACAGACAAAATAATTTGAGAGAGAAAATTATTATAGAGCAGTTTATTTCTGGTATTACAGAAGGAAAGCCAATGTTACAGCTTGTGGATTGTTTTTGATCATATAAATTTAAAAAATATTCGAATCTGGAAAGAGAAAGAAATATTGATGAAATAACAAATAGAATACAAAATGCTATATTTCCTGTGAATATGCGATTAGCATTGGCGTGTGCACATATCTGTAAAGAATTAAATATGAATGAGAATAATTACAGTTATTCTTTTTTTTGAAGATATGGCATACGAAATTGTCAAAGATACAATATCAGAGGCTACGAGAAAAAAACATTTTGTCAGCTTGAAAAAGGATAATCCGAAAAAACACGTGTAGAGATTGATTTACCAGTTAGAGTTAATTTTTGTGGAAGTCCATCAGATGCTGCACCATATTGCTTGGAATATGGTGGGACAATGTTAGATGCAGCAATTTTATTAAAAATCAAAAGCCTATAAAAGTTATTGCAGAAATAATGGACAAGGGATATATTCTGGAAAGCATTGATCAGTCTTGTGAATTGAAAACATATGATAAGAACGAGATAATGAATTGTGATAATCCATTTGATCCATTTGCATTGCATAAAGCAGTATTAGTGGCAACAGGAATAATGGATTTTTATGATAACGGAATAAAATTATCAACAAATGTAGATGTACCAAAAGGTTCTGGATTGGGAACTAGTAGTATAATTGCTGCTGCGGCAGTAAAGGCGGTGAATGAATTATTTGATTTAGATACATCAGATCAGACAATTTATGCTTTAGTTTTTTTGGTAGAGCAGTTAATGACTACTGGTGGTGGTTGGCAGGATCAAGTTGGAGGTTTAACAGCAGGAGTTAAATATTTTACTTCGCGACCTGGATTATATCAAGATATTTATGTAGAACATCTTAAGTTAGAAAAAAAATATTCAAAAAAGAATTGGATGAGAGATTTGTTCTTATTTTTTCAGGGCAAAGACGTCTTGCTAGAAATGTACTCAGAGAAGAATTGAATCAATGTATTCGTTGTGATGAAAAAGCATTAAAAACTATTGACTTAATACAAGATTACTGCTCAATTATGAGACAGAAATTGCTTAAAGGGGATGTTACTTCTTTCGCAAAATATATATCGAAGCAATTTGAATTGGTAAAATCATTAGATAAAGGAGCTTCGAATGCCTGCATAGAATATATATTTGATGTTTGTGAAGATCTAATAGATGGAAAATCAATATGTGGAGCTGGTGGTGGGGGGATTTTTAATGGTTATACTCAAAAAAGGTGTAAAAAGAATGAATTGAAACAACGATTAGATCAGGTATTTGTTGATTGTGGTGTTGAAGTGTGGGATAGTAGTTTGTATTGGGAAGAATAGTGGAGGATTAAATATATGGATGCATTATTGATTGCACGAGGTGTTTTTGAAAAAGAAATTAAAACCCTTGAAAACATAGAAAGCCAGTTGGATGAAACATTTATTCACATTTTGAATGAAATTATGAACTGTAAGGGAAAGGTTATTTTTATAGGAATGGGAAAAAGTGGGCATGTTGCAAAAAAAAAATTGCTGCTTCGATGTCTTCACTTGGAACTTGTGCAATTTGTCTGCATCCAGGAGAATGTATGCATGGAGATCTTGGAATGATACAGAAACAGGATGTAATAGTTTTGATTTCCTATTCGGGAGAATCAGAAGAGATCCTTCGTATTATTCCGGGTATTAATAAAATAGGAGCAACTATACTTGGAATTACATGTAATAAAGAATCATCCCTAGTGAAAGCATGTAAATATACACAGATAATGGATGATGTAAAAGAGGCATGTCATTTAGGGCTAGCACCTACGTCATCTACAACGGCTGTAATGGTTTATGGAGATGCCTTGGCTGTAGCAGCATCTCAAAGTAAAAATTTTGGAAGAGAAGATTTTGGTTGGTTTCATCCAGCGGGATCTCTTGGAAAGAAACTTACAGTAAGATCGTTGGATTTAATACATACATATGAAGACGGAACTATTTTAGAGTTGCAAGATGGAATGGAGAAAATTCTTGCCTGTATGTTAAAGCAGATACAGATTTGATATGTGTAGTAAATGAGCAAGGAAAATTGGTAGGTATTTTAACCAACGGAATTGTTCAAACCGCTTTTCATGGTTTAAATAAAGATGTTTTAGCAAGGGATTTAATGGTTAAATATCCTTATTTTGTGGATGAAGCAGATATGGCGGTAGAGTCATTAAAAATGATGAAGGATAAAGGTGTTCATACATTACCTGTTTGCAAAGATGGTAGACCAATTGGAACTATTGAAAAGAGAGATATTTTAAAAGCAGGAATATATATTTAGTCGGTGAGGTGTAAAATGAATTACAAATATCTTGCATTGGATTTGGATGGTACATTGACATTGCCTGATAAAACTGTTTCGGAAAAATGCAAAAGTACATAAAAAGGCTCAGAAAAAGGGCATTTGTATTATATTGGCTTCAGGAAGACCGTTAATTGGAATTGAACATGTTGCAAAGTCTTTAGGATTATATGGAACCAATAGCTATATTTTAGCATATAATGGGGGACAAATTGTCGATCTTAAAAGTGGAAAGGACATGGTAAAAAATTTATACCAATGAAGTATGTTCCTCAAATTTGTGATTTGATAAAGCATTTTGATGTTGTTCCTTTAACATATAATGAACAAGGAGTAATCGCAGAAAGGGATGATACAGAATTTATAAAACAAGAGGGATATAACAATTCGGTGCCTATTATTAAGGTAAAATCTTTAGAAAAAGAAGTAGTAGAACCTGTTGTAAAATTTATGGCAGTTGGAAAACCAGAACAGATTAATATGGCAATGAGGTATTTGAAAGATCAAGTAAAAGGTCAGTTAAATATATTTTGTTCAGAGCCCTTTTTATGGAAATTACACCGTTAAATATTGAAAAAGCTACTTCATTAAAATTTCTTTTGTCACAGTTGGGTGGAAAAAGTAGCGAATTGATTGCCATAGGTGACGGGTTAAATGATATTCCAATGTTAAAATATGCTGGACTTGGAATCGCAATGGAAAATGCATATGAAGAGGTTAAAAAATTGCGAATGATATAACTCTGTCAAATGAACAAGACGGTGTGGCATATAGTATAGAAAAATATATTTTATCTTCGCATTAAAATTTCAAAAGAAAGGAATATTATGATATTTTATGGAAAATATCATAAGGGAAAAACAATGTTAAAAGGAATATCAAAACTTATTACTCCAGAATTATTAAAAATTTTATCAGAGATGGGACATGGAAACGAAATAGCAATTGTGGATACTAACTATCCGGCTCAGGATATGGGGCAAAGGGTAATACGTTATCCTGGAATTGGGTTATGTCAATTACTTGATGAAATTTTAAAATTATTTCCGATTGATCATATAAGTGATAGTCCCGTTTGTGTACTAGGATTAGAAGCTAAGGATCTTGAAAATGGAATGGATGTTCCTAAAATATGGAGCGATATTCATGATACAGTAAATAAATATAGTGAAAGAGAAATAATGATTGATGAATGTTCGAGACACGAGTTTTATGAAAGAAGTAAAAAAGCATATGCCATTATTCAAACAGGAGAAGAAGCTTTATATGCAGATGTTATTTTGGTTAAAGGCATAATCAAATAATCTGATTTGTTATCAAAATATTTATAAATTCTGTCCCCAAGTTCCTGCTGTGTCATCTTGCTGAAAAAGCTTTCAATCAAATTTAGCTAGGAACCATGGGTTGGTGTAAATATAAATATGTAGCGTCCTTCTGGTTTTGTTGCAATGTAGTTCTGAACCTCTTTGGACTTATGGGCTGAATGATTATCACATATGATTCTGATGACATCTCCAGCTGGATACATGTCATCAAATTTCTCAAGCAGTTTAATGAAATCAGAACTCTTGTGTGTTACTTACCACCGGAACTGCATGACCGGTTAAAAGATCAATCCCTGCAAGGAGCGATAAGGTATCAAGACGTGTATATCCGTAATCTCTGTATACGCAGCCGTTTCCGTCCTTTGGACGAAGATCCTCACTTGTTGTTGCTATAGCATGGATACCCGGCTTTTCATCGCAGGAATGGAAAGATTATATGATCAGCTATTATGGCATTAAGAGATGTGAATCGAAATTCTTGAAAAATATAAATTTGTAACAATGAAGGAAATGTTAAATTTATAAATAAGGAAGATATTACAAATGAAAATATTGGTGATTATACCGGCATATAACGAAGAAAAATCGATATTAACTACAGTACAAACTTTAAGAAATATTCATCCAGAGGTAGATGCTATTGTTGTAAATGATGCATCTAAGGATAAAACAAAAAAAATTTTAAGCGAAAATCATATACATTACATAGATCTCCCTGTTAATTTGGGGATTGGTGGTGGAGTGCAGACTGGATATATGTATGCGTACAGGAATGGTTATGATGTTGCCATTCAAATGGATGGGGATGGTCAACATCCTGCGAGTGAATTGGATAAAATAATTGCCCCTATAAAGGATGGAAGAGCAGATATTGTAGTGGGATCAAGATTTGTGAATAAAGAAGGATTTCAATCATCAGCAATAAGAAGATTTGGCATTAAATTCTTGAGTTCTCTTATATATTTATGTACAGGAAAACATATTTTAGATGTTACTAGCGGATATCGTGCAGTAAATAGAAAATATATTAAAATTTTTCGGAAGAATATGCTCAGGATTACCCTGAACCAGAGGCTTTGGTTACAGCAGCTAAAAAAGGTGCAGAAATTGTAGAAGTGCCAGTTATGATGAAGGAAAGACAAGGAGGGATAAGTTCTATATCTCCAATAAAATCAATTTATTATATGGTTAAAGTTTCTTTGGCTATAATAATCAAAAAAAAAATTTCGGAGTAATTGTGGGAGGAAAATAGATGGATATTTCATTAAAAATTTTTGCATTTATTGTTATTTTATGCTATTTTATTATAGTTTTAGGTTTCCTAAGAAAAAAGAAATTTGATTTAAAATACAGTTTATTGTGGCTATTAGCGGGTATTATTATGATTTTAGTGGTAGCTTTTCCAAATTTTATCATATGGCTTAATGGCATGATGGGGGTAAAGGTTGCTTCAAATGGGATTTTTGCAATCTGTATTTTGTTAGAAATTGTTATTATGATTTCTATGACTGCGGCATTATCTGATTTCGCAAATAGAATAAAAATTTTAACACAAAATATTGCTATATTGGAAAATCGTATTAGAAAATTAGAAGAACAGATTAAGTATGAAAGTAAAAAAACAAATGAAGCAACGGATGAGCCAACAAAGAAATAAAAGGCAATGCCATTAAGCCAGTTGTTCGAAGTTTTGTTCGATAGCTCAGTTGTTGTCAAATATCCGATATTTTGAACTCACAGAAAACAAGAGGTGTCTGACACAATAAAATTTTTATAACCTTCAAGGGGTGCCTGACACAATAAAATTTTTGGCTGAGTGTGAGGATAATGACAACCAGTTAATATTTTTTGTAAAGTTGGAATTGATTTTGTTGTATAGAATAAATGTTTGGGCTATGATCAGAGCATTTTGTATTTAAGAATTTACGAAAGGAAACATGGTGAACTAGTCCAAAATTATCATGTAACAAAGTAATGAACAGATTTGAATATTTATATCATAAAAAGCAACTGTTAGAAAAGAAAATTGCTAAAAATGATTTGTTTAAACTAGGTACAAAGGATGCTATTCAATGTGTAATGATAAAAGTGGGGATGTTATACTCTTTTTTTACTGTAGGAGACTATAATAAGAAACAGCAGTATATGAAAAAAAGTTAATAAAGACAAATGCAACAGATATTGATGAAATTACTTTTTTTTCAAGAATCATTAAAATGGATATGCAGATGGTGTGCAAAATATTGTGCGACTGAAAGTAATTATAGTGGCAATATATTTGCTGATCAGGTATATGAATTAATGGGATTAGCATATGCATACAATGAGTTTGTTAAGTATTCTTTTTATTATAGTAAACATATAGTATCTTATAACGTATATGAAAATTGTATACAATTTGATTATACCAATGAAGAATCATATCAGGTTCATGAGTTGTATAATACATTGATTCAAAAATATACTGAAGAACGAGACTATTTGAATTGTTCAACCCAATGTAGTGCAAAATCAAATCTTGAAATAATTGAAGATATTCATAGAAGTGATTTCAATTTTAATTATAATTTTATGTTTGGAAAATTTTCTTTGAAAGATTATGAAGAAGTTTCTACTGTTTTGAATAATTATGTAATAAGGAAAATGACTAATAATCATGTACTGATTCCGGGACGCACAGGTGTTAGTGTGTGCCAGAAAGAAGATTTGGTGAAGATGTTAGTTCGGGAATCTGGAATAGATGAAGAAAAAGTTGAAGAAATGATTACCTTTTTTTCAATATAATACGGACGACAAAAATGCAGATTTGTCTTTAAATTATTTTTTTGAATTAGATGATGGTAGAATAATGTTCTCAGAAGCTATATTTAATATGCAAAGACCTGCAACGAATGCCCTAAGGATTTTGGCAAAATGTCAATCTGAATTATATAACAAAGAGCAAAACATGTTCGAAAAGGAGCAACAAAACAAAATAAGTGAAATTGTAGGAAAAAAATTTGGGGTTGCAAAGAATTTTACGCATGAACAGAGTATTAGACCTGGAATGGACTTGTTGGTTTATGATAAGAAGAACAATCATTTACAGGTGATAGAATTAAAATACAAAATTCCGGTTGATTCGGAAAGGGATATAACTAATCTGGATAAGATGTTAGAGGTGGCATATGCTCAATTAGAGTGGGCAAAAAAGTATGTTAGTGAACATAAAGAAATATTAGAAGAATATTTTGGATCTGACTATATAGGAATAGTGCCTAAAGAAGTGGATCATTTTGTGATAACAAATTATGAAATTGGAACAGGTGTTAATTGCAAATTGCCATCACCAATTTTGCTGGAAAATCATTATATGCAACTAATGCAGCAGGAAGATGGGATGAAGTTGGTTCAAAAAGTGCTTCGAGATAAGAAAAAGGGTATGGGAGGAGAAATAAGAAAGCGTTATAGTAGGTTTAGCTTAATTGATTTTAAAATTAAAATTCCGGATACTTTGATGAGATTAAGCGGGAATGTTGAACAAAATTTGATGATTTGATAAAATCATTAATAGGATATTGGCTAAATTTAAAAGATAGAGAGAGGCATACGATATGGGAAATAAGGATAACTTGCAGTACTCGTTAAGACTTTGGATGCTTGTAACTATAATTACTGTGTATATTGGCACTATGATTATAGGAAGTGGGGTTCTTATATACATATTATGTTGTTATGATTTTAAATCACATATACTAATGCATACGGTACTAGCTTCTATTAGTGGGGCACTATGTACATGTGGTATGCAATATGTTAAGCGAATGTATAAAGCATGTATTTATAAGAGAGTAGAGATTATAGCAGATAAGAATGCAATTGAATGTATTGGAAATTTTATATATTTTATGGCACGTCCGCTTTTTGCAATTGCATTTGTAATCATTTTCATTTTTGCTATAAAAGCTGGGATAATTGTAATCATGGATACTGGAAATTGGGTTGAAAATGACAAGTTTTTTTATATGTTTGTACAGTTATATCATGTGTAATTGGGTTTTCAGTGGGAAGAGTATTAGATATGTTTCAGGAAATATCTATTAAAGGGATTGAAAAAGTTAAGGGGATAAAAATGGATAAGGCGCGATATGATTATAGAAATCAGATGATACAGGAGTTGAAGGAAAAAGCAGGTAAAGTAAAATTACTCAAAGAAACGCATCGAAAAAGACGTCCTATTATTATTGAATTTAGTGGATCCCCAAAAGCTGGAAAAACCTCATGTATTAATTCGTTAAGACAGTTTTTGAAGAGAAATGGATTTGAGGTTGAAGTGATACAGGAGCGAGCTAGCATATGCCCTGTTAGCGATAAACAAAGCCCTATGTTTAATGTGTGGACTTCATGTATGTCGCTAGCGGGACTCATTGGAATAGTAGAAGATAAGAAATCTACGTGCGATGTGATTATTTTGGATCGTGGAGTTTTTGATGCTCTATGTTGGTTTGAATGGCTGACTGCATGCAATAAGATGGAAAGTGATTTTCAAAAGAAGGTATGTGAATTTTTATTACGTAAAGAATTTGTTGGATTGATAGATATTGTCTTTTCGTTCACTGTTGAACCAGAAATATCGATAGAAAGAGAATACGCAAATTTACTGACAGATCAAATTGGATCAATAATGAATTTGGAGGTTTTAGGTGAGTATAAGAAAGCGGTAGATGTGACGGTTCAAAAGAACAAAAACTATTTAAAAACATTATTCCAATAGATACCAATAAGAGTACTCAGGATGAGGTTGGAAAAGAAGTTACACAGAAGACATTAGAGACTTTAAGTAATTTGTTGGATGAAAAAATAGGGTACATAAATTTCAATAGAACTCTCGAAAGGACATTAAATGAAATATCTGTAGGATCTACAGATATTCTGCATGCTCCTTTACAACATATTAATTTTGATAAGCGTATGATGGTTGAACAGGACAAAAAAAAATTGCAGCCAATTCCAATTTTGGTGTTGACGGATATGGAAGAAAAGCGGATTTTTTCGGTGAAAAAAACGAAATGAGGCACTTAGTAAGAATTCAACTGAAAAAAAATAAATTACTTTTATATGTTGGGGGACACATTAGAGCAGAGGATGTTGTAAAGGGAAGAAAAGGGGATTATTTGCAAACTTGCAGAGAGGCTTTACAAAGAGAAGTGAAGGAAGAATTGGGTATTTCTATCGCATTAAAGAATGTAGAACCAATATACTTACATGGGAAAGGGGAGCAAGAGAAGAAACATATTGCTATTTGCTATAAATATCCAATACAAACTGACGGATTGAAGATTACTATGGATTCGCATGAACTAATTAAGAATTCAGGAACGACAAAAAGTGGAAAGTTTCTTGAATTATCTGATATAATTGATGGGAAAGAAGAAATTGAGCAGTGGTCAGCGATGATTTTAAATTATTATTGGGGAATTGAAATAGAGGCAGAGAGACAGATGTCTTTGTTTGATTAGGTTGATAATATGGTGTTATGCAGAAATGTTAATTTGAGATTACAAATATATGTACTAAGAAATATTATTCCACACTATAAAAAATTAGATGCCGCTCATAATAAAAAGCATATACGGTATGTGATACGAAGAAGTCTGGCAATTGCGAAAGAGTATAATGCAGATGCAAACATGGCTTATTGTATTGCTGCTTTTCATGATATTGGGATGCTAGAGGGGAGAGAACAGCATGAGACAAGGGGAGCTGAAAAAATAGATACTGACAAGGTGATTACACGCTTGTTTGATTCAACGCAGATAGAACTTATCAAAGCTGCAATAAGAGAGCATAGAGCTTCATATGCAGGGACGTATACATCAATTTATTCAAGGATAATATAGTGTTTGATAAATGTTATTTTAGTTCATAAAACAAGAGGCAATGCCATTAAGTCAGTTGTTCGAAGTTTTGTTCGATAGCTCAGTTGTTGTCAAATATCCGATATTTTGAACTCAAAAAGCCAAAAACAGGTATGCCAAAAAAGACAGATGCCGTTCATCTGCCAAAAAAGAAGGATATTCAGTTGCAGAACTTACCGATATCCAAAATGAATTGCGCTGATTCCACGGAGAGGCCGTTGAAACTGCCGGAACCTGTCTTTCACTGCGTGGACATATTTCATCATCAGCCGGATAATATCGATGTGCCTTCCAGAATCCCTGCGCATGAAGAACTTTCTGGCCGTTTTTAATGCTGAAGAAAAGTCAAGTTCATAGAGATACTTGTTGCTGCCATCCCGTTTCTTTTTCAGGTTTTCTTCTGCCGCTTCGTTTGCGATAAAAATGCCGAAATTGTACAGAATCAGGCGGGAATAGATTTCCTGTTTTAGAAATTCCGGCTGTTTTGATCTTAACAACGCGAAACAGCAGGAAATAAAGATGACTGTGGTTTTTCCTGAGAAGCTCATAAAAATGAGGGGTATTTTTACTGGGATTGATGTAGCGGTAAACATCTGATTGGCTTTTCATAATATTTGTGGCTTTATCCGTAAAAAAGCGCTTTATCGTAACGTCGAATTCTTCAAGATCATCCGGAAGCTCAGATGCATAATAAGAAAGAATGCTTTTCGGGGAAGATGGTGATTTTACACGGAAAACGTAAGCCAGGTTTTTGAGCTCACAGTGGAACAGGAGATCATAGGATTCGTAACCGCGGTCTGCAGTTATAATATATTTTTGCGGGTCATTGGGTGTGAAATGATCCAGCATGGAGTGGAGCGCTTCACGCTCATCCGGCTGCTGTCCGGGCTGTATGACGACATCAAGGAAGGCTTTGCTGATAACATCAACAAAACCATTTAAGTGCATGTGGTTGTAACCTTTATAGTCGATAAGCCGGGGCTTATTATAGTCCTCGATAATATCAGAATTGGTAGCATAGACAACGTGGCACCCATCGCAGGCGAGAATACAATGGTCTTTGAATTTGTCGGTAGTGGATGGAAAAGAAGATGAGAATTCCGAAAAAAGGTATTCAAAAGCAGAGAGGGAAATCTGTCTGCGGCGCTGGCAGAAAGCAGACTGTGAAGGGATAAGGTCAGGGTCCAGGTCAAAGTAATCCATGATCTCATCATTCGTGCTGCCTTTCACCATGCTTATGATCAGACGCATGGTATCATAAAAAGATAGTTTCCCAAGATGCTGGCGTGTAAAATCGTGGCCAGGATTTTTGGAAAAGAGCCAGTGATATAGATGATAGATGCCAGCATTTTACTACAGTATCAGCGCTAGATACTATAAATGCGAGCGTTTTACTATAACTATGGAGGTTTCCTGTATGAAAACGCAAAGACGCACAGCAGACGAACAATATCAACTTATCATGGAATGCCGCAGCAGCGGTCTTAGTGACTACCAATGGTGTACAGAACATAACATCAATCCCGGCACCTTTTACAACTGGGTTAAAAGACTGAGAAAAAAAGCTTGTTATGATATCCCCTCTGCCACAGGACGCGGCGATTATAAGCCAGCCCTTAAACCGGATGTTGTAAAACTTGAGGTGATACCTGATCATCAAAACCCGGGCATTCCAACTGTCGAAAGCACAATGCTTCCGCTGGAAGAACCCTGCCCCGCCATCGAGGTCATGCTTGGGACTGTTTCAATAAAAATTTCAAATGATGTTGACCCGAAGCTGCTGTCGCAGATCCTTAAAGCTGTGACAGGGACATGTTAGGAGACATCACTGTCGCAGACGGATTTATGTGATCTGTGGTTATACAGATATGCGCAAGTCCATTGATGGATTATGCGCTGTCGTAAAAGACCAGCTGAATATGAACCCTTCCAGGCCAAATGCAATCTATCTCTTCTGTGGCAGACGTAGTGATCGAATAAAAGTGCTTCTTCATGAACGTGAAGGATTTGTACTTTTATATAAGCGACTGGATGCCAACGTAGGAAAATACCGTTGGCCGCGCAACCGTAATGAGGTAAAACCCATTACATGGAGGCAGTTTGACTGGCTTATGTCAGGTCTTGAAATCGAGCAGCCAAAGGCAATAAAAAGTACCGGAAATGCTTGATTTTTCAGGATTTTTCGCTTGTTTTATGGTATAATTGAACCATAGAAAAGGAGCGAAAAAACAATGCCTTCAGGAGTAAGGGATATCCAGCTCTTAGAGCTTAAGGATACAATTTCACAACTGAATAATACAATAAGCACTCAGAACGAGCTTATCCGTTCCCTGCAGAAAATGCTGCAGGAACGTGATGCCAAAGACAGCGAAAGGGATCAACTGATCGCTAACCTTCAGGCACAGTTGGACTACCTGAAGACCAGACTTTTTGGCTCCACCAGTGAGATCCGGCATGAACAGCTCCCGGGACAGCTGGATCTGTTCCACCTGCAGACGGAGGATGAACCGGAACCGGTGCCCCTTGAGGTGGAATACATTGAGGTAAAAGCACACAAGAAGGCCCGTAAATCGAAAGCTGCTTATGATGAGGTCTTTGCTGATCTTCCGACAGAGAATGTTTATGTAGATACTCTTACGGAAGAACAGAAAACGTGTGATGTTTGTGGAACAATGATGGTTCCTATCGGACACGAACTCATCCGGACAGAACTGCGTTATACAGAGCCAAAGCTGGAGCGTATTGATTATTATGCGACTACCTATGAGTGTCCACAATGCAAGGAAACGGAAGATCCCCGGTTCATCAAGGACGAAGGAACTCCTGCACTGATCCCGGGGAGTTATGCACCGTCCGGTCTTGCAGCACATGTGATGTATTATAAATATGTCATGTCCATGCCCTTATACCGTCAGGAGAAGGACTTTGAACACCTTGGGGTAAAGATCAGCCGTACGGCCATGGCCAGTTGGATCATCTACTGCGCAGAGAATTACTTTTTGCCAATGTATGAATATCTGCACCGGAAACTGTTGAAACGCAGATATCTGATGGCAGATGAGACTCCGATCCAGGTATTAAAGGAAGAAGGCCGCAGACCACAGAGTAAATCTTATGTCTGGCTGGTACGAACTAGTGACAATGGTGGGATTCCTATCATCCTTTATAATTACACTCCGACCAGAGCCGGCAGTCATGCCGCTGCTTTTCTTGCAGGTGCAGATCCCGGATACTATCTAATGGTTGATGGTTATAAAGGATACAACAAAGTGCCGGAGGCACAGCGTTGTTGTTGCTGGGCTCACATACGGCGCTATTGGCTGCGGGCAATACCCAAAGGCCACGAAAAGGATTATACACATCCGGCAGTCCAGGGATTCCTATACTGTAATAAGCTGTTTGAGTATGAACGATCTTATCGAGAAAAAGGATTATCGCTCAAACAGATTTATAATCGCCGCCTGAAGGATCAAAAACCTGTCATAGAGGCTTTTTTGTCATGGCTTGACCAGCTGCATCCGGAATCCGGAGACAGGCTGATCAAGGCAATCAACTATTCCAATGGCTGCCGTCCGTTTATGATGAACTATCTGAAAGATGGTGCATGCAGCCTGAGTAATAATCCCAGTGAGAACAGCATCCGACCATTGGTAGTTGGCCGTAAGAACTGGCTTTTCTGTGATACACCAGCCGGGGCAGATGCCAGTATGAAAATCTATTCTATGATAGAAACGGCAAAAGTCAATGAACTTGATCCACTTAAATATCTGAGCTTCCTTCTGGAGCATCGTCCTGGTGCTGAAATGTCAGACGAGGAATTGGAACAATTTGCCCCGTGGAGTAAATTGGCTCAGGAAACTTGTAAATAAAATGTAGTGAAATAATATCCACCGGGAACTATACCAGCAAGATACCGATTTCCGCAGCGCAATTGTCTTATAAGTGCATGGTCGGATGAAATCGTTGTTATTGGTGCTGGAAAAGGCAGTGGTGCATTTATAACAGCAGATTATGGTGATAAATACGGACATAAGGTGTTGTATATGTGATATGGCATAAATAAAGTAAGTCTATTAAATGCGGTAAATTTTGGGTTTCCGACGGTGTTGTTCTACAATATAATAGCAAAATAAATATGTTGGGGTATAGTTGACGAGAAAGCGATCATAAACGGGACACAAAAAGAGAACCAAGGTACGGAAAAATATCTGATACTGGAAATTTGAAAATGAAAAATATGCAAAAAATGATGAAAATGTTTGCCGGAGATAGAATGGCTTGGAAAATTTAGTTGTGGAAAATGGAAACAATAGATATAATATAGAAAAGAATGTGATTTTGTTATGCGTCAAAGGAAAATAAGCTGTAAAAATTTACGTTGAATTTACAACTTTTTATGTATAATGGAAGTGGCAGAAACAATTTAAGATCAAAGGAAGGAGCTGAAAGGATATGGCAAATAGTTTACCAGTATCTGATTTGAGAAATTATAATGAAGTCCTGAAAAACTGTCATAAAGGAGAACCGGTATATCTGACCAAGAATGGCAGAGGACGTTTCGTAGTCATGGATATTGAAGATTACGAGCGTGATCGTGCAGAGAAAAAGCTTCTGCTGAAGTTGCAGGAAGCCGAAGAAGCAGTAAAAGATGGCGAAGGTTGGTTGGATCTGGACGAATTAAAAGCACTTGTGGGGGAATAAGATGTTAAAACTGCGGATCAATCCGATTGTTGCAAAGGATTTGAAGAACATCCGGGATTATATTGCTGAGGATAATGAAGAATATGCTGCAAAGACAATAAAGGAAATTTATGGTAAATTTGAAAATCTTCAGATGTTTCCTGGAATGGGTTCGGATCTTTCAAAACGAGTCAGCTTTCGGACAGATTATAAATATGCGATATGGGAAGATTATGTGATTATCTACAAAATTGGAAAAGAGTATGTAGAGATTTATCGTGTGGTTAATCGGTATCAGGATATTATAAGGATATTTGACTAGATAAAGAGACTAACTATTAAAAGTCAAGCCCTAAAATGATATTTTTTGTACCATTGGCAATGCCATTAAACCAGTTGTTCGAAGTTATGTTCGATAGCTCAGTTGTTGTCAAATATCCGATATTTTGAACTCAAAAAGCCAAAAACAGATGTGCCTGCTGGAATCCCTGCGCATGAAGAACTTTCTGGTTGTTTTGGATGAAAGTACAGAATCCCGGCCGCATGTTTGAGATAGCGGAGAGAAATTTCAATGTTCATCGCCAGCACGGAGCAGACTACAATGTATGGTGTAACGCAGCACCGTTGATTTTGGCAGACCTTTCAATTTTTTTTTTGAGTTCCAGAATGAAATTTATATCTGGGAAAATAGCTACAAATATTTCGATTTGTGCATTTGGAATTTATCTGGTACATATTATGAGTTGATGAAAAAAAAAGCGGAAGAGGGTAATAACGCCGGCAGAGATGCCGGCGTGGAGTTTATTCAGATTAAAATAATACAGATAGAAGAAAAGAGTTATCTGGGTAGCATAAGAGGAAAAATTATGGTATACTTTGATCATGTAGCAGAAATTAAAATGGATTGTAGATAAGACACTAAGGAGAATGTTGTGCAGGTAACAGATAAGCTAACCAAGGCACTTACAGAAGCAAAATATCTGAATGCGGATAATGTCAGCCGGTATCGCTGCATTATGCGCATTTTTTTGAAAATTATGAAAAACTCCGTTATTGGCTGTACCAGGAGGAAGTATATGCCCAGATGGTACAGGATCCGTTTTTTGCGGAGTATAAGCTGGAACAGTGCCAACAGGATCTGGCAATGCTTGTGGAATGGAAGAATCTGAATACAATACAGGATACACGTAAAGTATCATCGATTGAAGAATTTAAGAATAAAAAATTCCGGTATCAGATGTCGGAGTACAGTGTGGAGATTGAACGTCTGGTGCTGCGTTTAGAGAATCTTTTTATTGAAGGCGCATCTTTGGAGCCGACACTTTTGGAGCGGATTCGAATTAACATTTCGCGTTTTCCACAGATGGTGGATGAAGATTTAAACAAAGTTTATACCTGGTGGAATGATCTGAACAATGATTTTGTGCGTCTGAACCAGAATTATCAGGATTATATCCGTGATCTTAATAGTGTGAAAGCGGAAGAAATGATGCATACAAAAGAGTTTCTGGTGTTTAAGGATCGACTGGTCGAGTATCTGCGCAATTTTATCAAAGGATTACAGCGCAATGTTGGTGTAATTGAGGAAGATTTGCGCACATTAGAAGACGGAAATAAGCAGCAGGTGTTTGAAAAAATCGTGCAGTATGAAATGTTGATTCCACGCATGGATGTGGAAGTTTCACGGGAGCTGCTGGAAGAAAAAACAAAGGGACGGTTTCAGAGTATTTATGAATGGTTTGTTTCTTCTAATGGAGAAGAAAATGAGGCTGGTAAACTTTTGATGCAACCAATGAAATTATCCGGAGAATCACAAGGTATGCGGCACAGCTCAGTGAGAAAAATGCGTTTGGAGCCAATCGAAGAGAAGAATACCGTAAAGTAGCAGAACTGTTTTTAAAGTGTGAGGATGTACAGCAGGCACACCGGATGTCTGCCATGGTTTTTGGATTGGAGAAACCATATCATCTAAAGGGAGATCTGGTCCGCCAGACGGACAGTATGAATCAGAGTGTTTATGAAGAACGTCCATTTGAAGTAACATTGAAACCGCGTGTGAGAACTTATAGGGAGAAGTCCAGCCGCAGTGCCATCCGGGAAGCAGCAGAAGAAAAGCAAAGAACAAGACAGCAGATGATTAAAAAGCAAAAAGAAGATATGCGCAAACTCCGGGAATTGGAGTCGGATGGGAAAATAGACTTTTCTACGCTGCCGGTTCTTGAGCCGCATGTGCGGGAAATCCTGTTGAAGTGGATTTCAGATGCAATGGAAAATCCGGCAGGTGCTGCAAGAACGGAAGAGGGAAGGTACTATACGCTTGATATGAGCAGGAAAGAAGAACGCTGTGTCGTGCATTGCGAGGATGGCAGTTTTACCATGCCAAAACTTGCGATTGTATTTCAGGAGGAAGGATGATGAAGGAACTGGAGGTATTACTGAATCAACGATGGGTACTGAAATCGGAAAACAAAGAATTGTATTATCAGTTGAGAGATGCAATTGGTGATATTCGCAAATATGCATCGGATAAGCTGGGATGTCAGGTGACAGAAAATGCATTGATGGTGAAGATGGAAAAGATTCCGGTAATTCCAGAGAATTTTATGGGAATTTTAGATTTTTCTTCCAAAGAAGAGTATGCGTTTCTCTGTATTTTGCTTATGTTTCTGGAAGAAAAAGACACGCAGGAACAATTTATTTTATCGCAGCTTACCGAGTACATTTCTGCAAATATGCCGGGAGAGTCCATAGACTGGACGTATATACAAGCCGGAGGCGGCTGATTAAGGTATTACGTTATGCAGTGACACAGGGAATTGTCAGCATTACGGATGGAGCGGATGATGCTTTTATGGAAGATGCAGCCGGAGAAGTGCTGTATGAAAATACTGGAGCATCCCGTTATTTTATGCGTAATTTTTCAAAGGACATTACCGATTATGGAAGTCCAAAAGATTTTTTAGAGAGTGACTGGTTTGCAATGGATGAGGACCGGGGAATTGCCAGAAGACATCGGGTGTATAAGCGTTTGCTATTTGCACCGGGAATGTATCGCCGGGATGGATCAGAAGAAGATTTTGAGTATTTGAAATATTATGGACACCGCCTTACAGAAGATCTTGAGCAGAATTTTGACTGCCATGTACATATTCATAGAGGCAGTGCCTATGTGATGCTTCAGGATGACTGCCGGATGGGAAATACGTTTCCTGGAAATAATGTGCTTTCCGATATTATTCTTTTGTGTCTGGCTGAAATCAGAAAACGTATCGAACAAAAAAGAATGGAACATACAAAAGAATGAGATTGGTATTGTGGATACGGTATCGTTTGAACAGATGATACGGAGTGTCCGACAGAAGTATGGACAGGGATTTTCCAAGAATTACAGGGAAATGCCGGACAGCGAATTCCTCAGCACGGTGATGGCTGCCATGGAATTGTGGATGTTTATCAAATGGGACAAAGCATCACATCAGGTGGAAATATATCCGGCAGCCGGGAAGCTGCAGGGAACGTATCCGAAAGATTTTGCGGGAGGAAGAGAAAATGAGTAGTAGATGGCAGGCCAGTAAGATCGGACTAATTAATTTCTGGTATTATGACGAGCAGGAATTTCCATTTGTAAAGGGGCGGATGCTGCTGAGAGGATCCAATGGATCCGGTAAATCCGTAACGATGCAGAGTGTGGTTCCGCTTTTGTTGGACGGAAATATGAGTCCGGAACGTCTGGATCCGTTTGGTTCGAGAGACCGGAAGATGAGCAGTTATCTGCTGGAAGAGGATGATGGACGGGAAGAACGAACCGGCTATCTGTATCTGGAGTTTAAGCGAAAAGAGACGGAAAACTATCTGACGATTGGTATGGGAATCCGGGCACGGCGTGGAAAGCCATTGGATAAATGGTATTTTTCACTGACGGATGGAAGACGAGTGGGTGCCGATTTCTTTTTGTACAAAGAAACCAATGAGAAGGTGACACTTTCCAAAAAAGAATTGGAAAACCGCATTGCAGCAGGGGGACAGGTGTTTGACCGTCAGGCAGATTATATGGAATACGTAAACCGTCAGATCTTTGGATTTGATACGGTAGAGGAATACAAAGAGATGATTGATCTGCTGATTCAGCTGCGTACACCGAAATTGTCAAAAGATTTTAAACCTTCTGTGATTAATGATATTTTAAGTGATTCCCTGCAGCCGCTTTCGGATGATGATCTGCGTCCGATGTCGGATGCTATCGAAAATATGGATCAGATGACAATGAATTTAAAAAGCCGCAGGGAGGCGCAGCAGGCCGCGCAGAAAATCCAGAACGTGTATGACAAATACAACCGTTTGGCATTATATGAAAAAGCGAAAAATATCAGGAAATCTGCGATGATATAGAAGAAGTTGACAAAGAGCAAAAAAAGCGTCAGACAGACATTGCAGGGAGTGAAGAAGAAATCACATCACTATCTGGTCAGCTTGAAGAAATGCAGGCAAAGCACGATGCAATGGAAAAAGAAAGAGAATCTTTAAGTAAGAGTGATGCAGTCGGCTTAAAAGACCGGGAAGCCGAGCTTGCACAGGAAATGAAGCGTCAGCAGAGCATTATAGACAGTAAAAATGCAACCCTGGAGGCAAAGCAGGAACAGTACAGGGAGGAAGAAGAAAAGCAAAGAGAAGAAGAAAATCGTAAATTTGAAAAAAAGAAAAAGAGCTGGGAGAGCTTTTGGAAGAAATGCAGACAGAGGCAGAGAGCATGGCTTTTGAGGAGCATAGTTTTTTTCAGACGGAGTGTGAGGAACATCTGGAAGAAACAATTGCATTTGATACGCATGAAAAGCAATTCTCAGATGTGAAAAATAAAATTTATCATGCATTTCAAATTCTGCAGGAAACAAATTTACTGGAACCACAGGCAGAAGAACTCTTAAAGCAAAGAGACAGAATAAAGAAAGAATTGGATGCGATACAAAGAGATATGTCAGCAAAAGACATGCTTTTGGTTCAGGAGCAGAATGCATGGAAAGAGGCTTTATATGCATGGAACAGATCGAATACAGAGCTTATTCTTGATTCGGAACAGCTGAAAGACTGTAGCAGATATGCACAGGATTTTAAAGAAACTTCTGATTTTGCGGATGTGCGGAAAACGGTAACAGATATCTGGTTTTCTTATAAAAACCCGCTGGAACTGCAAATGCAGGAAGAAGAAAAAGAGTATGAGCAGAAACGTCTGGAAAAGGAACAGACAGAAGCAGAACTCACAGAATGGGAAAACGCAAAAGATCCACAGCCGGAACGTTCCGAAGCGGTTAGAAAGAACCGGCAGCGTCTGGATGCATTGAAGATTCCGTATCAGGAATTTTATAAAGCAATCGAATTTGGGGATTCCCTGACAGAACAGGAATGCAATCATTTGGAAGAGGCTTTGCTTTCGATGGGGATTCTGGATGCACTGGTCGTGGATGCGTCTTACCGGGAACAGGTGCTGACGATGGAAGAAGGCTGCGAAGACCGTTATCTGTTCGTCCAGAAGTCTTACAGTGGAAAGAGTCTGCTGGACGTTTTGGAATTGAATGATTCCATGAATGATATTTTCTCAAATCAGCGTCTTACTGGTATTTTGTCTGGTATTGCATATAATGAGGAGAGCATGATTTCGGTTTCTTCAGAAGGTATTTATCAGATGGGCGTTTTGTCTGGAACGATTACAGGAGAGCATGTAGCAGGATTCCTGGGTGCGCGGGCACGGGAACGCAATCGTCAGGAACAGATCAGAGTCTGCAAAGAAAAAATTCAGGGATTGCAAAGCAGCATGAACCAGTTGGAAGCAAAAAGGCTGGGATTGTAATCCGGATGCAGAAGCTGGAGCAGGAATATCAGGCTTTGCCGCAGGATACGGGTATACGTACAGCTTTCAAGATGCTTGTGCAGGAGCAGCATAAATATGAAACGAAAACGGCAGAGTGTAAGGAGATCGAGGAGCGTTGGAAGAAACTTTCGGAGCAGATACAGGAAAAGAAAAAGAAAGCGATAGAAATTGCGCAGCAGTTGTATCTGCAATGTACGTATGCCATATTTCAGGAAGCAAAGGATGCGGCAGCAGAGTATGAAAAGAATCTGATCGCGTTAAAGTCTGCGCATGAAATGTTTTTACAGAGTGTAAGGCATATGAAAGATCTGACCAGGCGTCTGGAAAGCATTGATGCAGATCTGGATGAAATCCGTTATGATCTGTCAGGTGCGCAGCGTCACCTTGTAAAGCTGGAGCAAGAACATGCATCCATCGTGGAGCAATTGAAACTGACGGATTACGAACAGATCAGGGAACGGCTGGATGCCTGTATTACATGGCTGAAGGAATATCCAGAGCATCTGAACCAATGCCTGCAGAAACACGCCGGAATAAAGGAGCATCTGGATACATTGCGTAAGCAGGAAGAAGCAGGCGAAAGCCAGAAACAGATTCTGGAACAAAAGCGTATCTGGAGGGGGAAATGTTACGAGGCAGAATTTGCCCTTGCTTATGTCAGGTTTCCAGAAGAAATGCAGACGGACGTAAACAGTATTTGCGAATATCTGGAGGCTGATACGAAATCGCTTGGAAAGCAAAATGTAATTACGAGTTTGAATCAGATTTATTTTGAAAACCGGGGCTTTTTAAATGAGTATCAGGTGATGCAGGGGGAATTATTTAAAGAACTAGATGAAAACCGGCCATTGGGAGAAGCCGAGGCTGTCCGTCAGAATTTCACAGCGCGTTATCAGGGGCTAAAGCTTCCATTTTCACGGCTTTTGGCACATTTGGAAGAAGATATCGCACAGTTACAGGATCTGATTAAAGCGGGGGACCGTGAGTTGTTTGAAGATATTCTGGCCAATACGGTCAGCCGTAAAATCCGCGGCAAAATTAATGCTTCCAATGCATGGGTAGAAAAGATGAATGCATTGATGGGCAGCATGAACACATCGAGTGGCTTAAAGCTGAGCCTTCGCTGGCGCAGCAAGACGGCAGAGAGTGAAAACCAGCTGGATACAAAAGAACTGGTAGAATTGTTAAAGAAGGATTACCGGTTAATGAGTGAAGAAGAGGCCGCACGCCTGTCTACACATTTTCGCTCAAAAGTCGAAGAAGCAAGAAGGAGAGCCTCGGACAGTGGCGGTATGATTTCGTTTTACCAGGTTATGAAAGAGACGTTGGATTATCGTAAGTGGTTTGAATTTCAACTGTTTTCCCAGAAAAAGGGAGAGCGGGTTAAGGAGCTTACCAACAGTGTATTTGGAACCTTCAGTGGCGGAGAAAAAGCGATGTCTATGTATGTACCGCTGTTTTCCGCAGTTGTTGCAAAATATCAGGGAGGACGTGCAGATGCACCGCGTCTGGTTTCGCTGGATGAGGCATTTGCTGGAGTTGATAACCGTAACATCCGTGACATGTTCCGTCTCATGACAGAGTTTTCCTTTGATTTTATTATCAATTCACAGGTACTTTGGGGAGATTGTGATACATTGGACGCGCTTGCCATCTACCAGTTAATACGACCGGAAAATGCAAAATTTGTGACCGTGATGCCTTATGTGTGGAATGGGCATTCCAGAGAACTTATGGAAAGTGAAGAGGCTGTAGAACAACGGAGGGCAGAGATTGAACAGACAGCAGGAGAATAATTGTATCGCATATTTTAAATCCAATTCCGTGTGGGACAGAGTTTTTCGTGGATTTTGGGAAAAGTACCGGTCTTATGGATCTTTTTCAGGAAAAGTTGTGCTACAAAAATTACAGCGGAGGAAGTCGAAGGACTTGAGGGATTTTTTGCAAAGAGTTTCCATGGGAAAAAGAGTGTGACGGTATCAGCGGAGCGTTTTTCGCAGGCATTGCTAAGCAGCAGGTTTTCTAATATGACACCAGAGCATTTGCTGGAGTTATATTTTCGGGAAAAACTGGTAGGTAAAAAAAGAAGAACGACAGTTGGAAGAACAGAAAAAAGACCGTTTTTACAACACTGGAAGGAAAAATATCAGGGAACACCTGTGGAAAAAGTCTTGTCAGAACTGCTGGATGTGATAAAGGCAGGTCATAAAAAATTTAAATGAGTGGGAGCAGTCTTTGATGCTTGGTGCAGAAATCTATAATTGTTTTCCATTCAGAAAAAACGAGACAAAGTATCTTGCTGTTTTTGCAACGGAAATCACTGGAAATCCACATGCATTTGATCAAAAAGGTTCCTGGGGAACTTTTTTGTATCAGGTGATCCAGATGGAATTGCGGCAGAGAAAGGTATTCCCACAGAAATCGGAAATTTTTCCGGCATTTTTCCGGCAAAGATGTTTTCTGGCAGAGGGAATCCTTATTGATGATATATCAAATTATGTGATGTTATCGCATGTAAAGGCTCAGAAAAAGGATGGTGATTTGCATATGGGGATGGAAGGGTTCTGGCAGGAGGATGATATGGTACAGATTCCGCTTGCAGTCCTTTCAAAGTGGAACAGCATATTTTGCAAAGATAATGAAATGTATATCGTGGAAAATCCGTCCGTATTTGCAGGCATTTGCGCAGGGCACACAAAGCAGGTTTCCTGTATGTGTATGAACGGGCAGCCGCGATTGGCAGGGCTTGTTACGTTAGATCTTCTGGCGGCATCGGGAACGGTGGTATATTATGCGGGAGATCTGGATCCGGAGGGGCTTTTGATTGCGCAGAAAATTTCTGAGTATTATGCAGGAGAATTTCATTACTGGCACATGACAGTTGAGGATTATGAAAAAAGCAAGTCGAATGAAACAATTTCCGAGAAACGGATAAAAAGTCTGGAACGCATCACGGATACAGAGTTATTTCCGGTGGCAGAAAAAATGCGCCTGGACCGGCTGGCCGGATATCAGGAAAAAATAGAAATAAAATAGAGGCTTCTGGCATAATGGTGGAAGCCCAGCACCATAAATTAATAACAACATATTGAAAAAACCACTTGTGTCCCTTAATGTATTAACTGCGAAGAAAACACAAAAGGAGTATTCACAAGTGGCTTTATTCTGGCGATAGCGGCAGGACGTGAAGATGTTAAGAGCTGGATAAAATGAGGAGCGAGCATAAAAACTCCTTTTTCCTTATGGTATGCAGGAGATTGTTTTTTGACAAAACGCGAATTGTCAATTTGGGAAAATGGTATTGTACTCGAAAATAGGAAGGCGTATGATAAAAATATAAGACATGTTTAAAGCGGAGGAAAAGATAAGGAGGCAATTGATGAAAACAATCAAAAAACAATTCTAAGTTTTACACTTGTATTTTTTATGATGATTTTGCCAGTCGGTGACAGTGCCGGCATGGTAACGGCACAGGCACAGACAATGGTCTATGTGACGCCAACCGGCAGTAAATACCATACCCACAAATGCGGGCGGGGAAATTTTTATCAGACGACACTTTCCAATGCATTGGCACGCGGTCTGACACCGTGCAAGAAGTGTTTTGGCTCATCGGGCGGATATTCGCAGACGCGGAAATCTTCCACGACAACCACGAAGAAGACAACGAAGAAAAAGAACACCCGACCGAAGATAAGTCCGCTGTCGATCAGCAGTACAAAGATTGTGCTTGTAAAAGGACAGAGCAGGAAACTTACGGTAAAGGGTGGTGCAGGAATCGTTTCCTGGGGCAGCAGTAATACAGCGGTGGCTGGTGTCTCCGCCGGAAAAGTGGTCGCAAGGAAAAGGCAAGGCAACCATTACGGTAAAGAAGGGAACGCAGAAAAAATCCTGTCAGGTGACAGTAGAAACGCCGGAACTGAATAAGACAGCAGTGGAGATGGACGTGGAAGATACGGTTTCTCTGGATCTGAAGGGATGCAGTCATGACGTGCAATGGACATCTTCTGATGACGATATATGCGAGGTAGAGGATGGCATACTGATACCGTATAGCAGCGGTACGGTTACAGTAAAAGCAAAAAGTACATGGTATGGTGTGGAAATGTAAGGTTGTTATCACAGACAGCACAGAGGATGACTGGAACGATGATTTGGATGATGATTCGGAAAATGCCGATGACGGATATATGGATGACGAAGTGGACGCTGCTGCATAAACCAGTTGACAGATTCCTTTCGGAAGTATAATTATAAAAAAAACAAAGGGCGATGTTGTTCAGACACTGCCCTTTTTTTATTCTGGGGAAAGGAGATGAGGTACGTGAGTCCCATGAGCAAGATAATTGCTCAGAGTAAGATGAAGGAGAAAAACAATGAGTGTGGGAAAGAACTTTTATGCAGCAAATGCCGTAAAAGAGTTTTATACCATATTTTCAGACGCCCTGCAAAAACTGTAATTAAAGATATTGAAAAAAGACCTTTATCAAAACTGTTGGGGTTTGGGGAACTTACAATAACAAGATATCTTGATGGACAATTACCTTCAGTTAAATATTAAAATATTTTATTTCAAGTATTACGAGATGAGCAGAAGATGAAACAATATGTTGAGTCAAATAGTAAAGAAGTTTCTGTGGTAGCTGTAAATAAGGTAAAAAGGGCAATTGAAAAATGCGAGACAGAAAAGAAATATAATAATTCTGCTGAGAAGATTGCTTTATATATTATAAGTTCCGGAAGAGAGATTACGAATCTTTTATTACAAAAAATTCTTTATTATGTAAAGGCAATAAGCAAAATATTTGAAGGTGAATCTTTTATATTGGAACCATGTGAAGCGTGGAAATTTGGACCGGTTTTTCCATCTGTTTATGAAAAATATAGAGAGTTTGGTAAACAAGAAATAAAACTCAATTTGTCGAAGGATTATATAAGTGAACTGCTTTCAGAAGAGGAAAAAAACAGTTACTGATTTTGTAATGAATACATTTGGAATATATAATGCATGGTTTTTAAAAGATTTAACACATCTTGAGGAGCCATGGATTGTTGCCAGAAAAGGTCTGGCAGAGGATGATGCAAGTAGAAACCAAGTGGATGAAGAAATTATTTCAAATTATTTTGCAAAAATGAATCAGATGTATGATTTAAAAACAGCTGTTGGTGTAGAAGTATATATTAACCATATGAAAAAAGAAATGTAATGATGTTTTTGAGGTAAAGGCGGATAAGTTTATGAAAAATACACGTAGTATTAGTTATATAGGGGAAAAATATTATCAATTTGATAAAAACTCTGAGAAACCTATATACAAATATGTATGTCATAAGCATTTGAGTAGAGCTGAGCGTAAGAAATTATCTGATGACAATATAGGTTGACCACATTGGGGTCTGACCCTATTAAAGGAAGCTTTTATCAAGGAGACCGCTGGAAAAATTTCCATAGATGAGGATGCTGTCAATGATTTGCGCATAGGGAGTATCCCGTTTCTTTTTCCGGTTTTCTTTTGCCGCTTCGTTTGCGATAAAAATGCCGAAATTGTACAGAATCAGGCGGGAATAGATTTCCTGTGTATTCTCAGCGGTTTTGATCTTAACAACGCGAAACTGCAAGAAATAAAGATGACTGTGGGGATACTTTGCGTTGATTGTCGGAAATGTGAGGTAATGCAAATCGACCAGATGGCGTCTTAAAGAAAACTTAAGTTGTATTCCGTAGCGGATATGTTACAATGTGGCAAAGAAAAATGTGTCAGCTCTATTGTTAAAAGGGCTGATAGGCAAAGGAGTTATTCACACATTCCGATGTAAAGGATTATAATAAAACGATCAAAAACACCGGACTTGTCAAGAAAGGGTTTAAGAAGCTTTCGACAAAAAATCCGCAGTATGATGAGAACAAGATCATGGAATTGTGGAATAAAAAATATCCGGATTTTATCGGATACAATTGCCGCATTACCGCATTTGATCTGATGAAAGACAAGATCTCTGTGAAGGCAGAGGCAAAGGTAAATGCGTCGAATCTGTTTATGGATCAGGATGCGCTTAAACATGCGCCGGCAAAGAAATTTACCAGGAAGCAGAAACATGCTTTTGAGACCTTGTATTCTACGTTAAATACGGCTTATACAACGGATGTCGATACACACATCAAAAAGCAGAAGAAAGCGTGGAAGCAAAATGAGGTAAAAATCTCCGGAACGAAAGCCTCTCTGATTACGGTTGTATTTCATTCCAGTTTCGGGGAAAATGAGAATGAACTATTCATCGGTCATGCCGGTGTATTGGTGCCAACGAAAGACAAGAAGCTGCTTTTTGTGGAAAAGCTGTCCTTTTCCCTGCCTTATCAGGTGCTAAAGTTTGATAACCGAAAGCAGTTGAAAAATTACCTGATGGGAATGTATGATATCTCGTGGGGACAGGAAGAGGCAAAGCCGTTTATCATGGAAAATACGAAAACTGCTTTGTAATAAGGTGGGACTGCTTGAGAAGTTCTCAATAATTTCTTAAGAATTAGAACGCAAATCTTAAAGATATCTTTCTTTTTCAAACACAGGGTGTTCATATTCCTTTGCTAATCTATTATCATCGTAAACAACGACAAAATGTTAAAACTTAGGAAGGGAAAGGATATGAAACAGATAAACAGAGCAGCAGCGCAGATCACGCTTCTGGCAGCAGCGATCCTGATGATCGGATATGGTGCGATGCGCGGGGAGGCAGCCACGGTACTCTCAAAGGCAATCAAATTATGTATGGAGTGTGTTGGAATTGGATAAGAAAAAACATAAAATATCACAGTTTCTGGCGCGCTTCCGGGGCTGGATCCAGGCCGTGGCAACGATTCTTACCAATATCCATCTGCCGAACTTCTTTAAAGGAGAGATTTACAGAGGGGATGCAAAGACCGTCTGTGTACCGGGACTGAATTGTTATTCCTGTCCGGCTGCATCCGGGGCGTGCCCGATCGGTGCCTTGCAGGCAGTCATTGGCTCATCAAGTTTAAATTTTCGTATTATATTACAGGATTTTTAATTCTGTTAGGTGTACTGCTCGGACGATTTATCTGTGGATTTCTGTGTCCGTTCGGTTGGTTCCAGGAGCTGCTGCATAAGATACCGTTTAAGAAATTTTCAACGAAAAAGCTTAAGCCGCTTCGTTATATAAAATATGGTGTGTTGTTGATTTTTGTTATTTTACTACCCCTTCTGGTGACAAATTCACTGGGAATGGGAAATCCGTTTTTCTGTAAATATCTTTGCCCGCAGGGAGTGCTGGAGGAGCGATTCCGCTTTCGATTGCCAATGTAAGTATCAGAGCGGCCTTGGCAAACTGTTTACATGGAAATTCGGTATACTTATTACTTTTGTAATCCTAAGCCTTATGTTTTACCGCCCATTCTGTAAATGGATATGTCCGCTGGGCGCAATCTATGCGCTTTGCAATAAGGTATCTTTTCTGCAGATGAAGGTGGATGAGGATAAATGTGTATCCTGCGGCAAATGTGAGAGAGCCTGCAAGATGGACGTGGATGTCACAAAGCATCCGAACCATACGGAATGTATCCGCTGTGGCATGTGTATAAAGGAATGCCCGACGGAAGCAATTCACTATCAATATGGATTTGGAACAGATAAAACAAATTTGAAAGAGAATAAAGGAGAATAAAATGAAGAAATTAACAGTGATGCTGCTTATTGCAGCGATGGTACTCGGAGTAAGTGCGTGCGGAAATTCTGCTAACAAGGAAAATACAGCAACAGAGTCGCAGATGTCAACGCAGGAAGCAGAAGATCTGGATGCAAAGATTAATGAATTGACACAGAAAGAGAACAGTATTCTTGAAAACCATAAGGCTTTATGGGAGAAGGTATTTAACAGCATTGACAAATCAACTGTCAAGGATGCGACAGCTACGAATTACGGAGATTTTCTGGCAAACTCTTTAGACAAAATTAAGGATAAGTTTACCGATGATGAACTCAAGTCTTTGAAGGAAGATGTTGAAGAAATCAAAAAGCTTGAGGATGAGCTTCAGCCACTTCTTGAGAAGCAGAGTGCGAATGCATCAAATAAGGATTCCGGCAAAGAGGGAGCAAGCGTATTTCCGGAGTTTAAGGCAAAGGATCTGGATGGAAATGACGTGGACAGCAGCATCATTTCAAAGAATGCGGTCACGGTTTTGAATTTTTGGTTTAATGGATGTTCTCCATGCGTACAGGAGCTTCCGGAACTGAATAAATTAAATGAGGAGCTGAAGGAAAAAGGCGGACAGGTAATTGGTATCAATACAGATTCTCTTGACGGAAATGAGGATGGAATTGCTGAAGCTAAGAGTATTTTAGAGAAGCAGGGTGTAAAATATACGAATCTTTCCCTTGATTCCAACAGTGAAGCCGGAAAATATGCAACAAGCATTATGGCCTTCCCGACTACAATCGTGCTTGACCGTAACGGAAATATTATCGGAGAGCCGATCATGGGCGGTATTGATAATGACGAGTCATATAAGCAGCTGATGAAGACGATCGATCAGATACTGGCGGCTGATAAGAACTAGATAAGTTACTGTTCACACCTAACGGTGTTACCAGCAACGATTACAGCCCATTTAAAATTCCTCTACGAGGCATTTTAAATGGGCTGTAATCACTCAATATTAATACTATGGCGCATAGCTTGACAACGTGGTGTCAAGCTTGCGTCTGAACAGTAACGAACAGATAGATTAAAGGGTGGTAAAAATATTTTAGGAATTGATAAATTGAATTCTGTCTGATACAATTGCTCATGGGTGCTACCATAACGGTAGGCGGTTAGTCCTTCGGCAGAGGAATAGAGAAACGCGATAGCGTAGAAGGCGCAGACGGAATGATAATTTCTTTATGGGAGATAAAGATGATCAGGTTTGATCCAGGTTTGATCAGAGAGGAGAAGAATATGAACAACTATTGTATGATCCAGAACTCCAAAACGTTTGCATTTTCCGCAGAGAATCCAACCGGTGTACGCGCAGGTGGTTCCCAGGGCGGTGACTGCACCAAGCTTCGTCCGACCGTGACGATTCCTGCAGGGGAAACCGTAGTAGATGCTGCAGGACCGGGTGTGATCCAGCATATGTGGTTTACCGGATATGTCGGGCACCATTTTATCATCCGTATGTATTGGGATGATCAGGAATATCCGTCTGTGGAAGCTCCGCTCTCTGCATTCTTCGGATGTGCCTATGATGAAAATTTCGTGGACCGGGATGGCAAATATCCGGTGTTGAATTCTGCCATGATGCTGGTAGCTCCTGGTCGCGGCTATAACAGCTATTTTGAGATGCCGTTCCATAAGAGGGCTCGGATCACGATGGAAAACCGTGGTGACAAGGATGAAGAGCTCTTTTATATTATCACCGGAGCTTATCAGGAGATTCCGGCGGAGGCTGGTTATTTCCATGCCACCTATCGCCAAGAGCACCCGGTTCAGAAGGGTCGTACCTACACAATCGTTGACGGAATCGAAGGCAGGGGACAATTTGTTGGTGTGACTCTGGCAACTGGTATGAATGGCAACAATAGCTGTTGGGTAGAAGGCGAAGCCCGCATGTATCTGGACGATGATCCGTATCCGTCTATCCACTATACCGGAACTGAAGACTACTTCGGCGGTTCCTATGGATTTGGAAATGACATCATCATCAAGAACTATCAGACCTTCAGCGGCTTATATACCGGCATGTATGCAATCTATGGAGACAACCGGGAATTCTATAACGGACAGCAGAGATTCCTGCTGTATCATTTCCATATTGCAGACCCGATCCGTTTTGAGAATAAGTTTCGTATGACACTCGACAACATGGGCTGGACCGGACCGCGTTACGATGATTACACCAGTGTTGCTTATTGGTATCAGACCCTGCCGTCCGCACCGCTGATGCCACTGCCGACAGATGCATGAGATAATAGTGAGATGTCAGATAATGGTTTTAAGAACGTCGCATCGGTTATATCGGACTGACATCAGAGATTTGCCAGAAAGGATAGAGGTATTATGTTGCTGGAAGAGAAGTTTTTGGAATTTCATCGTTATGCCAGTAGCCACAATCTGCCGCTGGAAGCTATCAGTGTCGGAGATGAGAACAAGGTACTCTGTGAGATGCACTACGCAGCAAATGCACCGAGAAATATTTATTCACATACCAAGAGTTTTACGGTAACAGCAGTTGGACTCGCAATAGAAGAGGGAAAACTAAGCCTGGAAGATCATGTGGCGGAAGTGTTTAAAGATAAACTTCCTTCAAATCCGGATCCAAATCTGGAGAAGATTCAGTTGAAACATCTGCTCTGCATGTCCAGTGGCTTTGGTAAGGCACTTCTGATGAATGCGGACAGACGTCCGGGCGTCGGCGCACCGGATTATGAGAAATATATGATGGCGCAGCCGGTTCCTGTGGAGCCAGGCAGTGCATTCTGCTATTCCTCTGCCGAGATATGGGATGGCCGCTCTGGGAGCATGATCCACAGGGACATCCGAATGGCGGCGGAGGTATGTATCTGACTTGTACCGAGATGATAATATCAGATAAGAATACTAGTAAGTATTTTGTCGATAAAAATATTTGGCAATGTGGAGAAGAGTATCGTTCACATCAAGGAAAATATCCAGTCAT